>Ga0268262_10000235_pt1 | contig 74301 bp, 73 predicted proteins | sample TergutNc150P3_FD_190354 | JGI IMG/M metagenome (GOLD analysis project Ga0268262, IMG submission 190354) | Nasutitermes corniger P3 segment gut microbial community from laboratory colony in Florida, USA - Nc150 P3 (SPAdes) (version 2) | ecosystem: Host-associated > Arthropoda: Insects >...
GAGAAGGTAAACGGCCAGTGGCAGTTGTATTGCATCGTGCATAACTTAGGTAAATGCCTAAATGCGCTGAATGAGAAGGCCAAATGCGCATAAGAAGGAGCCGGGAAAGGCAACTGAAGGCTATACCGATGCCGGAATAACTATCCGAAGAGGCTATGTATGGAGAAGACCTCGGGCTGGGGATGATTTTTCTACAGCCTCAAAGAGCAATGAGCAATGAGCAATGAGCAATGAGCAATGAGCAAAGTTAAGATTAAAGCTCTCTTTATCTTCCTTTGCTCTTTGCTCCCTGCTCTTTGCTCTTTTGTTATTGCCTTTATCTTGTTTTTATACAATCGGCCTGTTAGGGGGCTTCGCCCTTGCAAATCTTGCGTTTTTTTGAGCTAAAGCCCTGTATAAAAGCTTTTTTTTACGGTTGTTATTTAGAAAATATAACTTCCGAACAACAACTGATCTTGTTTTTATACATTAAACGTGTAAAATTTGTATTGCGAGATATTTATGAAATGTGGTATTATCATAGTGTATTGTATGAGGGGAAACGTTCGTATGAGCGTTTATAAATCAAAGCGAAGAAAGGGAACGGAGGTAACTTATGAAGAAACCATTTAATTTAAGTGTAATCCTGCTGGCTACAGTGTTAGCCGTAGGATTCGTGCTCGGCAGCTGCAGCGATATCGTTGATATCCCGACTGCTGATGGAAGCGCAAGGGCGGTTGAAACAATTACAAACAAAGACGCACAAGGAAAACATGACGGTTACGATTATGAACTTTGGAGAGATTCCGGCACTGTTTCGATGACGCTTCAAAACGGCGGCAATTTTGACTGCGAGTGGAAAAATATTGGTAACGCTCTGTTCAGGAAAGGCAAGAAATTTGATTCGACAAAAACACACGATCAAATTGGCAACATTTCTATTAACTACAGCGCCTCTTTTACACCGGGCGGAAATTCCTACCTGTGCGTATACGGATGGTCAAAAGATCCGTTAGTTGAGTATTACATCATTGAAAGCTATGGAACCTACAAACCGACTGGAACAGCAAAAGGCAGCGTCACAGTAGACGGCGGTACCTATGAACTTTATGAAACAACTAGAACCAACCAGCCCTCTATTATCGGTAATACAACATTCAAGCAGTTCTGGTCTGTCCGCACGTCAAAACGCACAAGCGGAACAATCTCCGTAAGCGAACACTTCAAAGCATGGGACAAAGCCGGTCTGAAACTCGGCAAACTTTATGAAGTAGCGCTCTTGGTAGAAGGCTATCAGAGCAGCGGAAACGCAAAAATAACCAGCCACACCCTTACAGTCGGCGGGAGCAGCAGCAGCAGCAACTCTTCCAGCAATAACAACACCTCCAGCAACAATAACGCCTCCAGCGGCGGCGGAACCAACAGCACCACTACGGCTTCAGGCGCGACAAAAGTCGAAGCCGAGAATATGACCAAGGGCGGGAAATACACCGGCAGCGTCTCCTCTCCGTTCACCGGCGTTATCCTCTATGCGAATGATGACAAGGTTTCATTTAGCCAGAATTTCGCAAACAACAGCCATACCTTTAAGGTCCGCGGCGCGTCGTCAAACAACGAAGAAGCCCAGCTTCAGTTGAAAATTGGCGGAACTTCCTATGGAACATTCAAGTTCAAAGGATCGTCCGCTACGGAACAGTCCATCACTGCTTCTCATAATCAGAGCGGCAAAACTGCCACAGTCGAGCTTATATGCGTTAATGACAATGACAAATGGGACGTATTGATTGACTGGATTGAAATCAGCGCGTCGAGCGGGACATCAAGCGGAAGCACCAACACTGGAAACACCAACACTGGAAGCACCAATACAGGAAACACCAGCAGCGGCGGCACAACAGCCTCTGGCGGCGCGACCAAAATCGAAGCTGAGAAGATGACAAAGGGCGGGAAGTACACAGGCGACACTTCGTCCCCGTTCACCGGCGTTATCCTCTATGCGAATGACGACAAGGTTTCGACCAGCATCGACTTCTCAAACAACAAGCACGCCTTTAAGGTACGCGGCGCGTCATCAAACAACGAAGAAGCTCAGGTTCAGTTGAAAATTGGCGGGACAAATGCTGGGACATTCAAGTTCAAAGGAACAGCAGCCACAGAACAGACCATCGAATTCCAGCACAACCAGGGCGGGAAGAAAGCTACAGTCGAGCTTATATGCATCAATGACAACGACAAATGGGACGTAAAACTTGACTGGATAGAGATCACCGCAAAGTAAGATTGCTATCATTGTAGAAAAAAATGCGCCGTGAATACGGCGCATTTTTTTTCGTGTTGACGAAATGGGTTCCGTGAAGGATAATGCAATGCAAGAGAAAAAAAATGAAAAGTGAAAAAAGAAAGATAGTTATTAGCAAACGCATACCAGAGATACAAAACTTCCGCCGGGACGACGAGCGGGCGGGCAGGGGTCTTCCTTTCTTCTTTTTTCTCTTTTCTCTCTTTTTTTGTTTCGGCGTTTATGCCCAGCAGAATTCCGTGGCCGGTAACATGGTGTGGATACAGGGCGGAACCTTTACAATGGGCAGCCCGGCCAGCGAGCCGGGGCATTTTGACTGGGAAAGCCCTGACCGGCAGGTTACAGTGAGCGGTTTTTACATTGGAAAGTATGAGGTAACGCAGAAAGAGTATCAGGAAGTGACGGGGCGCAACCCGAGCTGGTTCAAGGGGGGCAATCTGCCGGTGGAACAGGTAAGCTGGTATGACGCGGTGGAGTACTGCAATAACAGGAGCCGGAAAGAAGGGTTGAATCCGGCATATACGATAGACAAAAACAAGAGCGATCCGAACAATACGGACGGATTTGACAACTTACGATGGACGGTAACATGGAACCGGAACGCCAACGGTTACCGTCTGCCGACAGAGGCGGAATGGGAATACGCATGCCGCGCCGGGACAACGACTCCGTTTAACACGGGGAACAACATCACCACAAGCCAGGCGAACTATAACGGGAACTATCCTTACGAAGACAACGCGGCAGGGGAGTACCGGCAAAAGACGACGCCTGTAGGGAGTTTTGCGGCGAACGGGTGGGGCCTGTACGATATGCACGGGAATGTGTGGGAGTGGTGCTGGGACTTATACGGAACCTATGCAAGCGGCGCGCAGACCGATCCCGTGGGCGAGTCCAAGTGGCCTTTCCGCGCATACCGTGGCGGCGGCTGGTACAACGAGGGCAGGCGCTTGCGTTCAGCAGACCGGAGCAACAGTTTTCCGTCTTTCCGGTTCTATAACCTCGGCTTCCGCCTGGCGCGTAATGCCCAGTGAGAAATAAGCATTTTATTCACTTTTCTCTTGTTTCCACTCATGCTTTTTGCACGTTTGCGCCCTATATAGGATAGGGGAGTAAATATATGGCAAACAAACTGGCGAAAATCCAGGACATGGTTTATGAAATTCGGGGGCAAAAGGTCATGCTCGACAGTGACCTTGCGGCATTGTACGGGGTTGAATTGAAAGTAATGAATCAGGCTGTAAAACGCAATATCGGACGTTTCCCGTCAGATTTCATGTTTCAATTAACCAATAATGAGTGGTCAAATCTAAGGTCACAAATTGTGACCTTTAAAAACGACACCAGAAAATATAAACCTTATGCTTTTACCGAACACGGAATACTAATGCTTTCAAGCGTTTTGAACTCTGACAAAGCAATTAAAATAAATATTCAAGTAATGAGGATATTTGTAAAAATGCGTCATTATACGCTTTCTCAAAGTTCAACCAATGAGCAAATTACTGAATTACGGAAGCTGCTCATGGTCTACATTGAGAATACTGACTATAAACTTTTAAAACACGACAAGGCAATTGGACAAATCATCATCGCCCTGAACAACCTTATTGACAAACCGCCAAAAACCAAAAGGATAGGTTTTAATGCCGGAAATTAACATAGAGCCTGTTGCCGTGTTCCGCTCATTTCCCTGTTTTGCATAAACTCCGGTAAAGGCCTTCCTGCTCAATCAGTTCGTCATGACTGCCCGATTGGATAATACGGCCTTTTTCAAAAACATAAATAACATCCGCGTTGCGAATGGTGGACAGCCGGTGCGCGATGGTTAGGATTGTGCGGCTTCCGGCTATTTCGTTGATCGCCTGCTGTATCTGTTCTTCGGTGTGTACGTCCACGGACGCGGTCGCCTCGTCAAGAACAAGAACCGGAGATCGGCACAGTACCGCCCTTGCTATCGCTATACGCTGTTTTTGTCCGCCTGACAACTTAACGCCGCGTTCCCCTATCTGCGTCTGATAAGTTTCAGGCATTTGCATTATGTCGTCATGTATCCTCGCGGTAAGAGCCGCCGCTTTAATTTCCTCAATAGAAGCCTCAGGTCTTGCAAACGCGATGTTTTCTTCGATGGTTCCGTTAAATAAAAAAGTGTCCTGCATAACCAAAGAGATATTGCTTCTCAGGCTTTCCAAAGTAATCTCCCGCAGATCGTGATTGTCAAGGCATACTTTCCCGCCTGTAGGATCATAAAACCGTGATATTAGTTTGCTTAACGTGGTTTTTCCCACGCCTGTCGCCCCCACAAACGCCGCCATCTGCCCGGGTTTAATGTCAAAAGATACGTTGTCAAGAACAGGAACGCCCTGAATATAGGAAAAACTGACGTTCTCAAAGGTAATCCGCCCCTGCGCTTTCCCGATTGATTTTGCGTCAGGGTTATCCTTGACAGTCTGCGGCGCGTCTAAAATTTCGATAACGCGCTCCGCTCCGGCAAGCGACTGTTGTGCGGATTCCAAAAGCTGGGCGATGCCTGTAATCGGCGCGTAAAAAAGGGCAAGGTACAGAAGAAAACCGACAATTTCAGAAACGGAAAGTTGATCTTTATACGCCAAATATCCGCCGAAGCCTACTACAATAACGCCTCCGATGGAAGTTAAAAACTCCACGCTCGGGTGAAATATTGCGCTTAACTTTAAGGCGCGCAGCATGTTATGTGTAAAATCCCTGCCTTTTTTTAAAACTTTTTCGGACGCGTAAGTTTGCCGCCCGAAAGCCTGTATTTCCTGAAGACCTGATAAATTGTCCTGTAATTGCGCGGATAATTCCCCTTGCGATTTTTGCGTTTTCTGAAAATTGGGGCGCACCTTGCGGCTGAAAAACCATCCTGACAACAGGATGAACGGAATGGGAATACAGGTGATAAGCGCGAGACGCGCGTTTAAATTAAAGAGAATAATTGTTACGCCCGTGAGGGTAACAAAATTTGTAATAACATCGGGGGTGATGTGGGCGTATATCAATTCAAACGTCGCGACATCGTTCATTACGCGGCTTAACAGATCGCCCGTTTGCTTGTTATGAAAATAATCCATGGAAAAAGACTGAATACTGTTATAGACTTTTATCCGCAGTTCAAGCACAAGCCGCCACGCCGCCCTGTGCGAGCAGTAATTGGACAGGAAACGGAACAGGATGCGTGTCAGGTACAGCCCCAACAATCCGCCCGCCATCCATAAAACGGTGGTATAATTTTCCAGCGTCATTCCGGCCGCCACAAGCCCCGTCATACCCGCCATTATTCTTGGGGCAATCAGGTTGACCGCCGTCATCATAAGCGTGCCGAAAATCGCCAGCAGCAGCCACCATTTATATCTGACGGCCTCTTTTGCAATACGCAGTAAAGTTTTCATTTACTCAACTTTCGTAACATGTTCCGCGTCTTCTTTTCTTCCCTATTCCTCATTCCTAATTCCTCATTCCTAATTTTTCCAGGGACCTCTCCGCCCGCGCCAGCGACTCTTGCGGGCCTAAAATCCGAAGCGAACCGAAAAGGGGAGGGCTGACCCGACTGCCCGTAATGGCGACGCGCAGGGGCATCATGAGATCGCCTAACTTGACAGCGTTTTTTTCGGCCTGTTCCTTAACATACGCTTCCGCCGTTGCGTCATCGCTCGCATTGGCAAGAACTGGAACCATGTCCCGCCCTAGTTGCAAAAGCTTGACCGTTTCGTCAAGGTTTCCCTTTTTGGGGATGAACTCTTCCGGGGCCGGGGGCGCGGGAGGCGCGAATAAATAGGCGATTTTTTCCGGGGCCTCATGGATAAAAGTCAGGCGCTCGCGGATAAGGGGCATCGCGGTTGTGAAGATTTTTTTCTGTTCGGGTGACGGCTGGGTTCCCGCAGTTCCGAAAAGCCCCGCCTCGACTGCGGACGGCAGGCAAAGGGCGGCAAGCTCCTCGTCGCTTTTCATCCTGATGTACTGGCCGTTAAACCATTCCAGCTTTTTGTAATCGAAAATCGCCGGGGCCTTGTTGAGTTTGTCTATACTGAACAACTGTTCAAGCTCATGAAGGCTGAGTAAATCCCTTCCTTCCTCGTAGGACGCGCCCAGCAGGGCAACGTAATTGAGCAGCGCCTCAGGCAGATAGCCCTGTTTCCTGAATTCGTCAATGCTGGTCGCGCCGTGGCGTTTGCTGAGTTTTTTTCCGTCCTGGCCCATCACCATGGGAAGGTGGCAGTATTCGGGCACTGCCCAGCCGAAACTCTTATACATGATAACGTGTAACGGCGTGGACGCGAGCCATTCCTGCGCCCGCATGACGTGGGTTATTTCCATTAAATGATCGTCAACGACATTCGCCAGATGGTAGGTGGGAAAGCCGTCGGATTTGAGCAGCACGGGATCGGGGTTTACGTCGTCGTTTTTCCATTCAATAGCGCCCAAAAGGTAATCGTTAAAGCGCGTGGTTTCGCCAAGCGGTATTTTAAGCCTTATTGTGTGCGCTTCGCCTGCGGCAACCCGCGCCGAAGCTTCCTCAAAGGGGACAACCCTGCAATGCCGGTCATAGCCGGATGCGGATGCCGCAGTATCCGCGCTTCCCGCCGAATGGGCTTCTTCGCGTTCCTTCCTTACCTTTTCAATCCGTTCGGCAGTACAAAAGCAGTAATAGGCCCGACCTTTGCTTATCAATTCATCGGCGTATTTTTTGTACAACTCCGAGCGGTCAGACTGCTTGTACGGGGCAAAAGGCCCCCCGATGTCAGGCCCCTCGTCCCAGCGCAAGCCGAGCCATGAAAAAGTGTCGTAAAGGTTCTGCTCATAGCGCGTTTCCGAGCGGGTACGGTCGGTGTCCTCCAGACGCAGAACGAACGCCCCCCCCTTTGATCTGGCGAAAAGGTAATTAAAAAGCGCCGTCCTTATACCGCCCACATGCTGCAGGCCGGTCGGCGACGGCGCGTAACGATCACGAATATTCACAAGCCCACCACTCATTAACAAAGAGCAAATAGCAAAGAGCAATTAGCAAAGCCTGCTACTACGCTTCGCCTCTTCCTTTGCTATTTGCTACTTGCTATTTGCTATTTGTTATTTTGCATATACGGCAATCATAACCCCCGCCGCGATGGCGGTTCCTATAACGCCCGCTACGTTGGGGCCCATCGCGTGCATAAGCAGGAAGTTGGAGGGATCATATTCCAGGCCCACCTTGTTTGAAACACGCGCAGCCATCGGCACCGCTGAAACGCCGGCAGAACCGATGAGGGGGTTGATCTTCTCTTTAAGGAAAAGGTTCATGCCTTTTGCCACAAGTACGCCGGCGGCGGTGGCGATACAGAAGGCAACCAGGCCCATCACCACGATTATAAGGGAAGACGGGTTGAGGAATTTTTCCGGCGTCATCTGGCTGCCGACGCCGAGGGAGAGGAACAGCGAAACAATGTTCAACAGTTCGTTCTGCGCGGTTTTGGAAAGCCGTTCCACAACACCGCTTTCACGCAGGAAGTTTCCGAACATCAAACAGCCGATGAGCGGGGCCGCCGACGGAATGAGAAGCAGGGCGAGTACAAATACCACGAGGGGGAAAATGATCTTTTCCTGCTGCGAGACGGGCCGTAACTGTTTCATCTTTATAAGCCGTTCTTCTTTTGTTGTAAGGGCCTTCATAATGGGCGGCTGTATGATTGGAACCAGGGCCATGTACGAATAGGCCGCTACAGCCACCGTAGCCAGCAGGTGGGGGGCAAGTTTCGCGGCTATGTATATCGTGGTGGGGCCGTCCGCGCCGCCGATAATCGAAACGGCGCATGCTTCTTTCAGGTTAAAGGCAACGCCCGGCAGAAAGTTGGCGACGCTGACAAAGAACATGGTTCCGAATACGCCGAACTGCGCCGCGGCTCCCAAAATAGCCGTCTTTGGGTTGGCGATAAGCGGGCCGAAGTCTGTAAGCGCCCCGATGCCGATGAAAATTATCAGGGGGAAAAATTCGTTTCCCACGCCCGCGTTGTATATAATATTCAAAAAGCCCTGGTGTTCAAACATTTTAAGCGATTCGTTCCATACTCCCTGGCCCCCCATGTTCGCGAATGGGATGTTTACAAAAATCGTCCCGAAGCCTATGGGGATGAGCAGCAAAGGCTCAAAATTCTTCGCGGCCCCCAGGTATACGATAACAAAGCCTACGATGATCATCAGCAATTCCTGCCAGCCTACAACCGTGGTGGTTTTATTATGGCCTGTCGCTTCGTCAAATACGGTGGTTTCCTTCTGGATTCTGTCGTTAATGAAAGCGTATATGCCGGTGGTTTGGGCTATCTTTTTAAGGAAGGTTCCCAACGAGATGCGGGGAAGATCCTTGCTGTCGTGAATTAGCGCCTCAGGATTCCTGAACGAGGGTCCGTCATCCTGGGCTCCGCCCATCGCCTGCGCCCTTGGGCTGAAAGCCGCGCCTGCAATGGAAAAAACAAACGCGCCGCAAATAAGCAGCAGGCATACTTTGGTAATAAAAACCGGGTCTTTTTTATTAATCACTTTACTGGCTCCTTTATGTTTCAGTCAGTATAGCAAAAGAAAAAATAAAAGGGAAGAGGGAAAAAAGGGAGAAGGGATACCAGGAATTCTAAAAGGGATACAGGGCCTGCTTGATAAATGTATAAACATGGTATATACTGGTTTTTGGAGGAGATATTTATGGAAGCTACGGTGAAAAAATGGGGAAACAGTCTGGGAATTAGAATACCCAATCTCATTGTTCGTGAATTGTCATTAAAAGACGGCTCGCTTGTTGATATTAATGACAGGGGTAAAGAGATCGTTATAAAACCCGTTCAAAAAAATAAATTGTCAGAAATAGTAAGTAATATTAATGAACAGAATATTCATAAGGAAATTGAAACGGGCGGCCCTGTTGGAAAAGAGGTATGGTAAAGAAAGAATACTCCCCCGAGCGCGGGGATATTGTGTGGTTAAATTTCAATCCTCAATCCGGACATGAACAGAAAGGAAAAAGGCCCGCAGTAGTTATTTCGCCAAAAGAATACAACGAAAAAGTCGGGTTAGGGCTTTTTTGTCCTATGACAAGCAGGATAAAAGATTATCCTTTTGAGGTAAAAATAACGAATGAAAAAATAGACGGCGTTATTCTGTCGGATCAAATCAAAAGCCTTGATTGGAAGACGCGGGATATAGAATTTATTACAAAAATAACCTCTGAAGAGGTCGGCGAAATTATTAATAAAATCAGCGTATTATTATTTGAATGACAGGCTCGAAAAATTAGGAATGAGGAATAGTAAATTCTTTATTCCTAATTCCTCACTCCTCATTCCTCATTTTTTTTCCTGACAGCTTCATTTTAAGCAGTTCTGTTTCTGCGGCGGAAAGTTTTATGGCGGTAATCAGATACTGTTCGGCAATGGCCTGTAAATTTCGATCGTTTATCGGAAGATAATTACCCATTGCGGATAAAAGTTTCATAACTACAAGAGAATCCCCTTTGTTTACTTCGCCGTGAATGCTCGAACTGAATGTGCTGTTAAATGACTGAAGATAGTCGTCGATAATCTCGTCCAGTGTTGCCCCCATAAGGGATTCCAGCACAATAGAAACAAAACCTGTGCGGTCAATTCCCGCATGACAGTGAATAAGCCACGGGCCCTCGGTACTGATGATAAATTGCAGCCCTTTTTTTAATTTTTTTTGAAAATATTCGCCGGTCTGGCTAAAGTCCATGCCCAGGGCAATAACCCGGTTGTTTTTAAGGAGCATATTGTACCAGGGGGCAAAAAAAGCCTTTCTTTTTATTTCAGCGTCAAAGTCGGATAAATTTATTATCGTTGCAATCCGCGCGCTTGACGCAAGCAGCGCTATAACTGGTTCCTGCCTGTCGTCCTGAATGGGATGACTGCTGCGATAAAGCGTGTTAGGCGCAATATTCCCCATGCGGATTTCACGGAAATTAACCGCCTCCGCCCCGCCTGAAATTATTATGCCGCTTTTTCTCATTTTGCCGCCAATTTGCCCATTTCCCGAATGTGCCATTTCCAGTCATCAACCAGCTTCTTCGGCTTTTTGGGAACAACATAACAACCGCTGGACAAAACCCATTTCAATACCTTATCGTATTGGGTGCTTGAAAATTCGATTTTTATGCCGTCTTTTATTTTTGCTATTTTTTGATCCGCGGCCCATTGGCGCTCGGACACAAAAACAACCGCTTCTTCATAACAGTCTATTGTATAACTCTTTTTTTCCTGGCCGATAAAAACCCCGAAATAGCTGTCTCCGGAAAAATCGGCATAACTGTAATTCTTCGGCAGGCTGAATCCGTCTTTACCCAGCGCGGCGTTTTTTATTCGCGACAGGGAAAAAATGCGCGTTGCATTGCGTTCCTCTGAAAAACCGTACAGATACCATACTCCGTTATCGAATAAAAGCTGATAGGGGCGCACCCGCCTTTTTTGGTATTCTTCGTCCCATGTTCCCCTGTAATCAAAAACGATAACGCGGTTTTCTTTTAATCCCGATACGACAATTTTCCAAATATCGGGGTTGATTCTTGCGGAGGCGATTTTGGGAACTACAATCCGGTTATCCAGCCATGACCGGTTGCCGTCGGAAGCAATGGGGGTGGTGATACATTCCAAAAGCTGGCTGGCCGCTTCGTACAGCGGGGTTTCCCTGTACAGCGAGAAGATGCTTCTTGCCATGCCGAGCGCCAGTAAATCATCCGCGCTTGTGAACCCTGCCGGCAGGCGGAAAGTTTTTTTCGTGTAGTAATACCCCCTGTTAAGCGCGTCATATTCAATAGGCGCGGAAAGCTGGTCCCGCAAAAACTCAATATCGCGGCTGATGGTGGAAATACTGGTTTCGCAAAGCCGTGCCAAATCGTCCGAGTTGGGGTTCTTTCCCGAAGCGATTTCTGCGTCAATTTTGTAAATCCTCGGCAGCGCCGTTTTGGGCAAGGATGCCCTTGCCTGTTTTTTCCCTGTTTTCATACTGTAAGTATATCACATCGGTCTATCATAGGGTGGAAGATCGGAATAAATTTTGGTTTTCTTTAGAGGAGACAACTATTCAAGCCCGGAAAAAATGTTGCCGTCTCTCTAATTGCACCATCTTTTTTTCATTTTTTTCTTTTTCCACTCATGCTTTTTGCATGTTTGCGCCCTATATAGTGTAGGAGAAACAACAATGAAAACAGAAAAACAAAATCCCCCGCAGGAGAAGTGGGGCACATTCCCCCTGGGGGACGGACGGCGTATCCTGGACATCCGCTATGACCCGGTGTTCAAAGGCGTATTCACAAAAGACACAGCGGAAGCAAGAACAGCCTTGTCAAAACTCGTTTCCGCGCTTATAGGGCGCGTTATCACGGTGGATACCATCATCGCAAATGAACCGGTCATTACAGATACAAGACATCGGCGCCTGCGTTTCGACATTGCCTGCAAAACAGAAAAAGGCCAACCCTTGAATGTAGAAATGGCGTTTAATCCCAACGCGCATGAACCGGTCCGCCTTGAGTTCCACACGGCAAGGCTTTTTTCCGGGCAGAACATTCACGGTAAAGACGAACACGGTAAAGAAAAAACGTATAATGATTTGAAGGAAACCTATCAAATCACCATTCTGGCACAAATGAAATTCTTCCCCGATGAAAATTTCGCGCACAATTTTCTGTATTATGACCCTGACAACCGCGTCTCGCTCGGCGGAAGAACCCGAATAATCACTGTAGAACTGGAAAAGACGGAACCTACAGCCGACAAGCCGGTTGAAGATATGACCGGCGCGGAACGATGGGCGGTGTTTTTTCAATATTTGACAGATGAGGGTAAAAGGGATAAAATAATTGAGATAATCAAGAGGGAGGAAGGAATAGCAATGGCGTTTAATACCTTGATAAACATCACGCAGGACGAAGTAGAATACGAGCGTATGTCTAATCTGATAAAAAGCCAGCTTGACTGGAACACTGATCTATTTGAAGCTCGGAGTGAAGGCCGCAACGAAGGACTTGAGGAAGGGCTTACCAAAGGCCGTGAGGAAGGGCTTGAGGAAGGCATGGAGAAAGGCATAGGGATAGGCCGTGAGGAAGGCCTCAACCAGGCAAGTCTTGACATTGCCCAAAGGATGAAAGCAATGGATTTTCCGGCGGAACAGATACAAGCCGCCACCGGCCTCTCTGCAGAAATTATCATTCAATTATGACTTGCGGCTAAGGATTACTGCTTTCCTGGGCTTGAATAGTTACTACAGGAGAATTAATTTTTCTTGTACGGTGGACAATTTTATGTAAAACGGTATAAAATAGCGGTTATGCAGACACAAATTGAGGATAATGTTGACGCTATTCGGGATGCCATCTACGAAGAAATTAAGGATATGACATCAGAAGAAAGGACTGCCTATTACAACTCCATTGCCGAGGAAGCAAGGAAAAAGCACAACATCCACGTAATACCATCTGCCAAAGGAGTGGCGGCTGCTGTCCGTCATTAGGACAATGTCAACAAGAATTTAACCACGGAGGAATGAATAAGAAAAGAGGAGAAAAAGCGGTTTTTCATTGCTCACTGCTAACTGCTAATTACTCACTGTCTTTATTCCTCATTCCTCACTCCTAATTCCTAATTTTTTATGCTCCCCGTGGTTTATTCTTGGCTTTTTTTTGTTTAACTGTCAACCTGAACAGGTTTTTCTTGTTTTGCAAGCTGGGCGTCCAGCATTTGCAGCGCCTGCATGGCCTTGAACTGGGCATACGCCGCTTCCTCGTTCCCCAGTATGCTGGCTACTGTTTTCCTTGCATCGGACTTCTTTAATTCGACAAGATACCACCACGTACCATCAGGGGCCTGCCAGCGCTTGATTGGCCGCGCTCCGGAAACATCCATATTTGTGATCTGCCGACTGACATCTTCCTGCAATGAGGTATTGGCCTGGTTCTTGACATTGCCAGCGTCAAGGTTGTAATCCGTGAACATTGCCTGTACTTTTGTGTTAAGCTGGCGGGCGATAGCGACCCTTGCGCGGGCTTCCGCAGTTGTCATGGACATGGACGTGGAAGACTGTTTTGCGGTTCCTATACCCCAAATAACGTCTTCCGGCGGGAAATCGTTCAGCCATTCCGGCGTGTTGTCCGGGCCTTTGGACACGGCTGCGGAAGATGATCCGCAGGCCGTTACCGTTAGAACGGCCGCCGTCAGGCAAAGAGACAAGAAAAGTTTTTTCATTTTACAACTCCTTTACAATATTTCTGTCTTCATACGAAAACAGCATGACTGCTACGCAATCTTTATTTTTAATCCTCTATTTTTTCGGGAGAAGGCTGTCAAGATATTCCTTGAATACAGCAGGATATTTTTCCCCAATAAGTTTTTCCGCTTGAACGAGAGCGGCTGCTTGAGCCGCTTCGTATGTTGAATGCCCGATCCGGTCGCTAAAGCTAAATGGAAGCAGCACTGAATTCGTGGAATTTTCGATCAGCTCCGCGCTGATTGTTAAGCGGCAGAATTTGTTGGGGTTATTGGGAAAAACAGCTTCGCTTAAGTTAACGTTTACTTCCATCGTGTAGGGCGGGGAATTGCCCCGCGTCCGCAGGCCCTCACCGCTCAAGACTTTTGTAAAAGCGTCCTTAATCCTGTTGTTGCTGTCGCCTTTAACATTTACAATAACAGCCACATTTTTGATAATGTTGGACGCCTCAATGTTGAGGGCCTCCGCGCCGGGCAGGTTCAATGACGCCACTGTTGGACCGCCGCACTGCGCGATTATCCGGGCATATTTCTCGTTGATGCCGGAAATGATCGCGGCGAGTCTATACCGCGCATAGCCGTCCAGCGTGTTCTTTTCGGCGGCGGTCATCGCGGTAAGCTTCTCAATATTTCTAAGATTTGTGAGAATCATATTCCCATAAACGGTAACGGCCATTTCCTTGTCTAAATAGGCTACTGCGTACACCGTCCCGCGTGCGTCATCCCAGATACTCCCTATCTCCGCGCCGATGAGCGTGTCAAGCGCCACTCCTGTTGAAACCGAATCCCTGATATTGGCAGTTTCCGAAGAATTGACTATCCCTTTTGAAACCGCTTCGGAGTACGCTGTCACGATGGAAAAATCAGCCTGAATAGACTGACCGAAAATTGCGGTTAACGCGGACAAGGCTTTTTTCTCCGCCTCGGCGCGGTTTGGGGCGAACCCGACCGCTGCCAAATAACGCTCCCTTGGATATGCGGCGTAGGGGTCGATTACCCAGCGCGGTTCCTGCCCGCCCCTCGTTGACTGAACGGGCGCTGCGCTTTGGGAGGCGGCGTTTGCGGCAAATGCTTTTCCGCCAAGAGCCTCGTCCAGCCTGCGATGGGCATCACGGGCCTGTGCGTCCGCGCCGCCCGACTGCTGGGCGTAAACGGCGTTTGCAAGAAAAAACAATACAACAATCAGGGCGTAGGTTTTATTTTTGTTATTCATCATGACAACCAGCCAAATCCTTGGTGAAGCGATAAATGATGCATGACACCATGAACATCCTGGTTTTTATCATAGACGCGCATGGTGCCAGATACTCATGTTACTTTACTCAGGCAACTTTGAAAAATACTTCGTAACGGTATCCCCTCCCGACAATGAACCTTTACATTGTAAATACGAACCGCTATACACAACGAATGTAGTATCTTCATCACTGTGCGCCTTTATTGTTTGTCCCGGATCTATTCCGGTCGCGCCGTCATTTACCCTTTGTTCTTTGCCGTCAAATCGGATACTGAAAGCCCATCTCGTATCTGTGTCATTTACGAGTTCCAAAGTCCCGCCTTTTTGACCGCATGCGGTAACCGCCAAACTGATTGCCAGAACGACAATCCCCAATGTAAGCATTTTTTTCATAATTTCTCCTTTGCGGTGTTTAAGTCTCCGCAGACTAATATTAAAAAATTCATACGAATTTTTTGAAAACGAGGTTATATCTCAAAGTCGGATTGATCGATTACTTCCCCTGTTTCTATACTCATCACTGACAGATTGAGTCTCCGGCGGCTGCTTGCACCGCTTATCCAGCATAACACCACATATTTAGCGCCAAGCTGGCGGCCTATAGAAACGGCTGAAGCATCGCTCACATTTCCTGACATTTGGAATTGCTGTTCAGCGTTAATTAAAGTCTGATTCGAACGATCGACTACCTTTAACTTTCTCGCCTGAATAACGGATGCAGTCATCTGATCCACAACATCATTAAGCAGATTGCGCTCAGTGGAAGTTGTTTTCATAATCATTATGACTGATCCGGACGGCAGTTTTGAATTGAGCGATTCAACCGCACCTTTAACCGCTTTACCGGTCAATCCTGTTCTTTCGCTGTCAATCTGAGCCATTCTGGAGCTGGCAGCGATATCGCTTGCGATAGCCTCCCTGAGGATTTTGGCGTTTGTCCTGGCGGCAACACTGCCGTATGCGGCATCAATTTCATCGTATTGCTTTATCGCCTCCTCATAATTGCCGTTCTTAACAAGAGCCAGAGTCGTCTTCATCTGTTGCTTCGCGTTTTTGTCTTTTAAAGTTTCCTTCATTAACTCGCGGTTCGTGCTTACAATAGTAGGGACGAGATCTTTCTCTAAACCCCTCATCTCAGAATCAACTATGCCTTTTGCAAGCGTCAGCGTGTCGGTAAGCCCTGATGGATCGTCCCTGCTGGAAGCCCTGCTGGAAGCTTTTTTGTTAACCGTCCCGAGCGGCATATTAGTCCTTGAATTATTGACACCGTACACGAATTCCACAGAAACCTCGCGTAAATACGTGGTTTCGGTAACGGTGTTCCCATTTTTATCCTTATACTGGCTTTGGTTCTGCGAATCTTTCGACGCGACGCTCCTAAGTTCGCCGAAAAACACGCCGTCCGCATTTGGATCGTTAGGGGCTACAACAGTAAACTTTCCGGTAGCCGGAATTCTTTGCCTCGCCTGGTCTGTCAGATAAGTCGTAAGCTGCGCGCCAAGTGAGCCGTAGACCCCGCTTTTATTTTCGAAATCCCTGATGCCCAGATTCTTTACCGTGTCCATTCCGTTTATGGTGGGCATCCTCACCGACTTGATAGGTACGTATGTGGCGCACCCAGCCAAACATAACCCGAAAACCAGCATGATTACCCCTGAGATGGCAGTAAGCAAGAGGGGAACCTTCGCGCTATGCGCTCGGGGGAAGTTCCGCCAAAAATTCGCCGAATTTTTCATTAAGAATCACTCCTTAAAAATAGTATTTTTAACCACATAATATAGTGGTTGCCAATAATTAAACCACCATATTTAACATTTGTCAATAAGAGAACCACATTTTTTAAGTAGTCTGTGAATATGAGTTTTAAGGAAAATCTGAGAGAAGCCATTGATTTCTGCGGTATTGAACAAAAAGAGTTAGCTAATAAGGCAAAAATAAGCCTGCGAAACATTGAAAATTATCTCAGGGAAAATGCGTCTATCCCTTCGGCGGATAAGGCGGTGCGAATTGCACAAGTACTTGGAGTTACTGTCGAATACCTTGTAACAGGGAAGAATCCAACTATTAAAAAGCCCGCCGAAATTGAATCTAAAATCCGACAGTTAATAAATGCGTTAAATGATCTCTCTATAAATAAACAGCGTATAGTGATAAAAAATGCCCTCTACCTGACAGGCATTATTAAGGAAGAAGAAGCAGGGATAAAAAAGTGACCGGCATCCGCACGATTCCGCTCGTGTTTTAGCTTCCAAACTTCCGGGAAAATGAAGTATAATTGACATAGGAGTATTGGTATGCCAACTGTAAAAGCCTATTATGACGGTATAACATTTTTCCCCATAGAAACTCTTACTATCCCGGTTGGGAAAGTAGTCAATCTGACAATAGACGAAGAAGATACTCCTGGTACTGAAATTGCCCGAAAGCTTGCCCAGCTTGCCTGCATAAACAGTAATCTGGAAAAACTCAATGAGATAGAGCCGCTCCCGCCTGAATTTGACGAGATTATTGCCCAGCGGGTCAATTTTGCAAGGGTGCTGGATCTTTGAGTGTTTTTGAACATTTTGAAATTATTTCCGGTTTACGTTACTGTGATTGGGTATAAGGCAATCTCAGGCAAAATATACAAGATGATTGCCTTGCCTGTTTTTTCCCTGTTTTCATGCTGTAAGTATATCACATCGGTCTATCATAGGGTGGAAGATCGGAATAAATTTTGATTTACTTTATAAGGATTTCGGATAGAAGAATTTAACCACGGAGAACACGGAGTTACACGGAGGAATGAAGAAGAAAAGAGGAGAAAAAGCGGTTTTTCATTGCTCACTGCTAACTGCTAATTACTCACTGTCTTTATTCCTCATTCCTCACTCCTAATTCCTAATTTTTTATGCTCCCCGTGGTTTATTCTCGCTTATTTGTTTAACTGTCAACCTGAACAGGTTTTTCTTGTTTTGCAAGCTGGGTATCCAGCATTTGCAGTGCCTGCTTCGCCTTGAATTGGGCAAACGCTGCTTCCTCGTTCCCCAGTATGCCGGCTACTTTAGCCCTGGCGTCGGACTTCTTTAATTCGACAAGATACCACCATGTGCCGTCAGGGGCCTGCCAGCGTTTGATTGGCCTCGCTCCTGAAACGTCCATATTGGTGATCTGCCGGCTGACATCTTCCTGCAACGAGGTATTGGCCTGGTTCCTGACGTTGCCCGCGTCAAGGTTGTAATCCGTGAACATTGCCTGTACTTTTGTGTTAAGCTGTCGGGCGATAGCGACCCTCGCGCGGGCTTCCGCAGTTGTCATGGACATGGACGTGGAAGACTGTTTTGCGGTTCCTATACCCCAAATAACGTCTTCCGGCGGGAAATCGTTCAGCCACTCCGGCGTGTTGTCCGGGCCTTTGGTCACGGCTGCGGAAGATGATCCGCAGGCTGTTACCGTTAGAACGGCCGCCGTCAGGCAAAGAGACAAGAAAAGTTTTTTCATTTTACAACTCCTTTACAATATTTCTGTCTTCATACGAAAACAGCATGACTGCTACGCAATCTGTTGCATTAGGAATTAGGAATGAGGAATTAGGAATGAGGAATAAGCTTCATGCTACGCCTTCCGCTTTCTAATCTCTCTTTATTCCTAATTCCTCATTCCTCATTTCTTTTATTCCCAGCCCTCATCGGACGATGAAGAAATTTCATCGTAATAGCCGAGAGTGGAATTGCGTTCTTTTTTAGAACCAAAATCACGGTAGATAGCTTTTCCTCCGCCAGATGTATTTGCATTATCTCCTGTTCCGCCATAAATAATTCCACTCGTACTGCTTCCCGAAGCGGCGCGCTTAGTAAAAAAACCGTCGTTTATATATATACCTCCGCCTCTACTCCATCCTATAGCTGTGTTTTTTGAGATTATCCCTCCTGACATTGTAACTGTTGAATTACCAGTTATATAAATACCACAACCATAGCCCCATAATTCACGGCCAGTATCAACAGAGTTCTCAGTGATTATTCCTCCACGGACAGTTACACTTCCTTTATTTTCAACATAAATACCACCTCCATAAGCAGAACGATCCGTAACTTTGTTCCCAATAATTTCAGAGCTTTCATTCAACTCAAGAAAACCACCATTAACACGTATGCCTCCTCCACATTGATCTCCTCCAGAAACATTAGTGTTCAAGGTAATTTTTGCTCCCGAATTAAGAATCAATTTTCCTCCCGATCCTACCAGAACCAGTGCCTTGTTATTCGTACTCATTCCTTTCAGCACTATATCCTGCAATTTTAGAGTGATATTCGTATCAACGGAAAAAAGATACCCCTGACTTTCAAGCTGTATTGATTTTAAATCATCTGAACTCGCACTATGGATAATAACCGTAATATTCCGTCCAAGAGAAGAAACTGTTTGCGGTCCTATATACTCATTGTTATCAACCACAATGTCATACACCACCCCGTCTCCGGCATTGTTTCGTATATACGCCAGCTTTTCCACCAGCGTCGCGCCAGGAGGTTCAATCGGCACACTGAGCCACTTTGCGTACAATGTAGCATTTGCGGTAACAGTATACGCCGCGCCTTCCGCATAGTCTGTACCGGAACCATTTGCATTGGTATTCCAGCCTTCAAATGTTTTTCCAAGATTGGACATATTTCCTATACCCGGCAGGGTTATAACCGTCCCCGAATCTACCATCTGCGCGGCAGGCACTGTACCGCCCGCACCGTTGGCGTTAAAGGTGACGGTATATGAATCCTGCCATTGCGCATATAAGGTTAAATTCGCGATAGCCGTATACCCCGAACTTTCCGGATAGCGTATACCGTTGCCATTAGCCTGCGTATTCCAGCCGTCGAATTTTTTTCCGGTATAGGTCATATTCCCTACGCCTTGTATGGTTACCTCCGTCCCCGGTTCTACTGTCTGCGCTGGTGGCGCAACACCGCTTGCCCCGTTGGCGTTATATGTAACCGTATATTGAACCGCGCTTTGCCATTTTGCGTAGAGCGTTACATTTCCCCTTACCGTGTAAAAAGCGCCTTCCGCATAGTTTGTTCCCCCGCCGTTGGACTGCGTGTTCCAGCCGCCAAACGTTTTCCCGCTGTAGTCAAGCGTCCCCTGGGCGGGAACGGTGATACTGATACCAGTGTACACTGTCTGCGACGCGGGAGCCGCCCCGCTTGTCGCCCCGTTGGCGTTGAATGTAACGGTATACTGAGGCGTTGAACTGTCAAGCCATTGGGCGTAGAAAACCATATCCCCGGTAACGGTGACGGAAGCCCCGACGGAATATATCGCGCCTCCGCTTGAGCTTTCATTCCATCCGGCGAATATATCCGAGCCTTTACTCAAGCTGCCCCTGTCGGGAAGGCGGATGGCCGCGCCTTCATTGACGGTTTGCGTCTCAGGCGGGGTTCCGCTTGCGCCGTTGGCGTCGAATGTAACCGTATAGGTAATAGGCGGCGGTTCAGGTTTTTCGCCGTGAAAAAGAGTTGCCATCGCTTCACAGCCCAAAAATATCATGCCGGTAATCGTTATCAGAATAAAAATACTTTTCTGTTTGTTTTTCATGTTTCCTCACTAAAATTTTATTGAATAGGATAATTGGAAAGCCGCAGTACGGCCTCCGGAGGAGGTATCCGGTAATTGAACAATTTTGATCTGAGTGTTATCCATAACAGCCGCTACTTGCGGCGAATGGTTATAAATGAATGGCCTCACAAACCCGTACACCAGTGTCAATCCGGCCACGGTAACGCCTATGGTTGCCGGAACGCCGACGGCAGGATTGTCCCAGTCAAGCGCGACCGCCTCTATAGCGAAAAGCCCCGCCGCAAGCGTGTAACCTGCCGTAATCGAAATACCGCCTGCAATATCGCCTTCGAGATACGAACCAAGGCCCAATAAAATATTTAACGCGCCTGTTCCTATTTTTTCTCCGGTTGTTTTTTCTATGTTCAAAAGCGATTTTACCGTGCGGTCGCTTATAATAGCAGTACGATATTGTGCTTCAACAGCGGCAGTTTGCACATCCAAAGCACGGATAACAATACGGTGTGTATTGTCAATTTCTGTAAGAGAACCTGACACAATAAATTGCGCGCCGAGCATCTTTCCTAAAGCCGTCATTGAAGCATCGTCTACATCTCCTGAATACTGGAAATTCTGTTCTGCGCGGATAAGATCAATTTCCTTGCGATCAACAACTTTTAGGTTCCCTGAGTCAACAAGATATGCTGTCAGTTCATCAATAACATAAGAAGAAAACTTATCTGATTTTGAATTGAAATTGAGCACAGCGATTTTTGATCCTGCTGTAATACGTGTGTCAATGCGTTCCGCAGCTATCACAAGGGCTGTATCCAGTTGAACAGGTTTATTTGACTGCCCAAAGACGGACAGCGCGGCAAGAAGAAAAACAACCGCTAAAAATCCTTTTTTCATTTCATATCCTCCGTAAAATTCAATAAAAAGCGGCTGCACCCATGTACTGCCTTTGTTTTCTAATTACTGAAATGTCGTTATTACAACACTATAATAATACATATATTTCGATATTGTCAACAGAAAATTACGGATATTTATGTAATGTTAAAAAATGGGTTTTCGTGAAAATCTAAAACAGGAGCTAAATTTCAATGATATGCTGGTAAAAGAACTTGCAGCGGCAGCCGGCGTACATAAAAGAGCTATAGATACATATTTACTTTCAGAAAATGCCTCAATGCCCCCTGCCGATGTAGCGGTTCGTATAGCCCAAACGCTCGGGGTAAGCGTTGAATACCTTGTAACCGGCAATGAATCATCCTTGCCCCGCGATATTAGAAAAATTATCCGGCTTTTACTTCAGCTTGATCCAATAGACCGTAAAGTCGTATCTGTACTGGTTAGCGCTTTGATAAACAGAAAAACAACGGCGCAATGACGGCGTCTCCTAATTCCATTGAGTGACTCAAGCAATAATCTTCCACATAAAACATTGCCCGGCTTGATATATTCTCATTAATTTGTATTATTTCTATTGACATGTTTTTTAAATATTTCTGTAAAATGCGATACTCCCTTTTTTCTTATGTTTCTTACAAAATGTTCAACATCATCCGTGTCTTTCCTGTCTTTCCAAATTCCAAAAAGCTCGTTTTCAGGCTCATTTGAAACAGGAATTTTTCTGGTTGTGATTTCCATGAAATCCCCTGACTAAGAGTATATTTGTAGTGTACACTTTGTTTTGTCCAATGTCAACAAGTTAAGAATTTTTATCAACGAATGACACGAATGGACACGAATATTTCAACAGAAATCCGTATTTATTCGTTATAATTCGGGTAATTCGTTGACTCCTTTTTCTTAACTTGTTGACATTGGTTAGAAAACCATTATTAACCTTCAAATTCCATGAAAAAAGATGGAACATGAAGGTTTCCCGGCAAATACTAAGTAAGAGTTCGTGTGGTTTGTGTGGTTCGTGGTTAATTCTCTTCCAAAACCGTATGTTCATGCGTTTGTCGTGACCGGGAATTCTAAATTTGAAGAAGAAACAATGTAATAATCATCATTTACTCCCCAAACCCGATCCTCTTTCCCGTGGTAAGCCCGTTGTGAAACTCGTTCCTGCAATACTGTACGAGCGTATCCATGGAAAGATCCCCGCCGTTTACTATCGCGTCAACTTCAAGCTTGCGAGCGATGTTTTCTATTTGCCCGCCTGACAGCTCAAATTTGAGCGACAGTTCGGCGGCTTTATCATCAGGCAAATCCGGCAACAGAGCGTTCCAGATACCTTTGCGGCTTTCAGCGCACGGTTTTTCAAAAGTGATTTTATACAGAAAACGGCGTTCAAAGGCGCTGTCCATGTTCTGCGACAAATTTGTCGTGGCAATCAGAATACCGGAGAGGTTTTCCATCTCCTGCAAGATAATGTTTTGAATGGTATTTTCCGTTTGATCGACCGCCCGGCTGGACGGGTTGAACTCTTTCCGCTTGCCTATAACCGCGTCGGCTTCGTTAAACAGCAGGATAGGGGCAATCTCGGAATTTTCTACGGCGGTACGGTAGGTATCAAAAATTTCCTTTATCTTCTTTTCGCTTTCCCCGTACCACATGCTTTTTGTATCGGCTATGTCAACCATCATTACATTTCGTTTTGTTTCGCGGGCAATCTGCCACGCGGTCTCGGTTTTACCGGTTCCAGGCCCTCCCGTGAACAGGCACGCAAACCCCTTTCTCATGCCCTTACCCTCAAGCCTTTCCTGGATTTTACGGTAATTATCTTCCCGCAAGAGGGAGTTAAGTTTTTGAATTTCTTCCGTTTCTTTTGCGTTGTAAAACATTTTTTTGGGTTTAATTTTATCAAACAGGATCAGGTCCTTTTGATAATTATGATTATCCATAAGTTCGGACAGGAGTTCTTTCTTTGCCATATCCGACAATCTCCATGAGTCCGAATTTACAAAACCGTTGTTATTGGCGAACTCAATAAATTTTCCGTTAATGAGGGGATGATGCCCTTTTGTCAACTGTCTCTTAACTTCATAGAAAGTACAGGTCTCATCGTACAAAAATTTTATGTCATGTTCGCCGATATTATCATCATTGTTATTACCGGATAAATGGCAAAAACATGCAAGAAGAACAAGCTCGTCATCATAAAGGTTATAGCTCATAATTTTTTTACAGAACAAAAGCTGCATGTTTAGATTGATTAGTTCCATAATCTCCCTCTTCATGGCATCATAAGTCAATTCATTGTTGCTCTTTTCATTAAAAATATTTTCGAGGGTAACAAAGAATTTTGAAATTGACAGGTTATCGAGTTTTTCCGGCCTGAACTCGTCGAATTTCCTGAGGGAATTGCACACGTCAAACGGTATCCGGTATGAAACGCCGTCGCTGCCCCTGCTGCAACGGATAAGTTTTTTCTTTTCCAGTTCTTCGCATTCATTCATGTATTTTAAAATTTTGATTTTGCTGCATTTTATGGTTTCGGCAATTTCACCGATCTTGATATTATAGTCGTCGCTTTTTTCCATAAAATGAGAGAACAGCACCGCCTGTAAGCAGTTTATGCCGAGTTTTCTGGAAACATAATCCAGATGTTTTTTCCCTGCGGAAAGGCATTTTTCCATGCCGCTTTCTTTGGAAATTTCAACGATTTTCTCGATGTGGTCCAAAATGCTTTTATCTTTGACAGATAATTCATTTCCGTCTTTTCCCTCACCGGGAAGTAATTTGGCTATTCCGGCAGAAATATTGATTTTCATACTTTATATATAGCATATTGGTCTATCATGGAATGATAGATCGGTAAAAATTTGATTTTTTTTAGTCTGGCATTTGGTGATAGGGCAGCTTGATATATAATTATTCTGCCTTCTTATAAATAATATTATAATTCCCAATTTCCCATTATAAATTTAATTATTTTGTCTCTTCGTTGTTTAATTTCTTCTTCTTCCCATTTTCCTTTTATTCTTAAAATATCACGAATTTCTTTATGTGAATAATAATCACTGTCGTAAAGATCAATTTCATCAACAGGATTTTTATTACGTTTTTCAGAATTATCGCCCCAAACCATAAGAACCAGATTACCAATATTATTTAAATGACGGTTCTTGAATTCGTCTGTATATTTCGTAAAGTTAGGTGTTTGAGGTGTAATATGATCGATAGTATTTTCAAGTCTTTTTTCTTCGTACTTATTTATAAATTCATGTGGTGAAATAGGCCTTGTTCTGTTTTGACTTCGTAAATAATTTTCATATTTCCATAAAACATATTTCATTCTACTCACATAATGCCAATTATTTATCTCAAAATAATTTTTGCAATTATTATTAAAATCCCACCACTCCTGAAAACCATTTTTTATATAGCCTTTCAATTCTTTTTCAATACTGTCTATATTACCGTTATATTTACGAGCAATAGTTGGTATACTGTTTGTTCTATAATCTGCGGATTTATATATTAATTTAAAAAATATTTTCTCAACATTTTTTGCTATGTTTATAATATGATCTTCATTGTTTCTGTGATAATGGTATAATTTTATTAATAGAGGCATTGCGCTGTCTTTGTCAAGAAGTAAAATATCCGCGATAGCATTGTCATATTTATATTTATCTTCAATAACCTCAATAGAATAAAATGTTTCTTTCAAAGTGTGAACAAATTCTTTAATCCATTTTTCTTTTTCTGGTTTGTCATTAATTTCTGCTAATTTGGATTTTACATTATTCAATGGGTTGTTTTCACTTGATATATAGGCAATATTATGAAAATTCAAAACCCTATCCTCTTCAAAAGACAGTCTTTCTGCCTGACGATAAATATCAGAAAATTCCGTTTCAATATTTCTTATCAAATCTTCCGGATTCCCGTCTGTAACTGAATATATTTTATGCATTAAAAATGCCTTTAATTTTTCTAATGTTGTTAAATCTTTGCCCCGATCATTTTGAAATGCAAATATCTGCGTCGCTTGTATTTTATCTGTGACTATAAATGTAGTAATTACCGCATTGTCAATTATTTTTTTCCAATTAAGAATATCAGTTGTTTCAGCGGATTTGAAATGCTTTTCAAAAACTTCTTTTGCTTTTTTTATTCTGTGAGTAGACGCAGAATCGCAAACAGACGAGGTCTGATTGTTTTCATATACTAAATTTTCAAAGAATGGATTATCATAACTTACTGTTGAAAATTTATATTTTCTCTCGACTTCGATATAATTTTCTTTAATACGCCAAATCTTAATTTCATCACCATTAGAATCGAATATTTTTCCTGATGTTTTTTCTCTTTCTTCCAATTCACGAATAAGACAGCTAAAGAAAATTACAATCGTTGTTAAACGTTGTTGACCGTCTATAACCCAATATTTATTTTCAATAGCTTTATCTTTTTCAAAAAGAAAATGTCCCAAAAAATATTTTTTATTAATATCTTGTTCGTTTATATCTGAAATAAATTGCTGAACTTGTTTCTTATCTCTGTCATATTCCCAGGAATATGCTCTTTGATATGAAGGAATAGCAAATTGAATACCATCTGTGTGGAAAAGTTTTTTTATTGTTGTTTCTTGTTCCATTAAATACCTTAAAATATGTATATTTAATCTAATACTTTTTTGTATTATATTTTAAACGCATACATCTGTCAATAGGACGAAAAAATATTTTTTTGAGGCATAGTTCGAAACTTGTACCCTATTCCCCGTACCCCGGTCCTCAGGCTATTGCATAAAATAAAAAAATAGGGTATAAATAGAGACATGAAAATGACTATGCGCTGGTTTGGAACCGGCTACGATCCTGTAACATTGGAAAAACTGCGGCAAGTGCCCGGTTTGGACGGCATTATTACCACCCTGTACGGAGTCCCTCCGGGAGAGGCGTGGAAGAAAGAACAGTTTTACGCGCTTAAAAAAGAAGTGGAAGACGCGGGGCTTGCCGTTACCGCAATCGAAAGCGTCGGCGTTCATGATTCCATAAAAACCGCCGGAAAAGACAGGGACATGCATATAGAAAACTATATTGCGACCCTTAAAATGCTGGGCGAGGCGGGGATCAGCGTAGTTTGTTATAATTTTATGGCTGTTTTTGACTGGACAAGGACGAACCTCGCGAAACCCCGCAGCGACGGCTCTACGGTGATGTCTTACGAACAGGAAGCCATAGATAAAATAGATCCGGTCACCATGTTCGCCCACATGGACGGGAAATCCGGCGGTTATCTTCTGCCCGGATGGGAGCCTGAGCGCATGGCCCACATCAAAGAGCTTTTTGAACTGTACAGTTCTGTTGATAATGAAACGCTGTTTGCCAACCTGAAATATTTTCTGGAAGCGATCATGCCCGTATGCACAAAATACGGGATAAAGATGGCTATTCATCCTGACGATCCGGCATGGTCGGTTTTCGGACTGCCCCGCATTATGACCGGAAAAGAACAGTTGCTGCGCCTTATCAAAATGGTGGACAACCCCCTGAACGGCGTAACGGTCTGCACGGGCAGCCTGGGCAGCAATCCTGACAACGACATCCCCGACATAATCCGCTCCTTAAAGGGCAGGGTGCATTTTGCCCACGTCCGCAATGTCCGTCACAACAGCCCCGGCGATTTTGAAGAATCCGCCCATCTTTCCAGGGACGGCTCCTTTGACATGTACGCGATAATGAAAGCCCTGTACGACACCGGTTTTGACGGCCCTGTACGCCCCGACCACGGCAGGACAGTCTGGAACGAGGTTTGCATACCCGGCTACGGTTTATACGACCGGGCCATGGGCCTCTGCTATATCAGCGGGCTTCTGGAAGCAATACAGAAAACAAATAGCAAATAGCAAATAGCAGGTAACAAAGTTAAGAAAGTCTTCAGTCTTCCTTTGTTAATTGTTACCTGTTATTTGTTATTTGATAACTATATTCACAAGTTTATCCTGCACCGTTATCACTTTGGCTATTGCGTGGCCTTCAATCCACTTGATTGTGCCGGGCAGAGACATGGCTGTTTTTTCCAGTTCGGCTTTGGCGGTTCCGGCAGGGGCTGTGAACTTGTCACGTATCTTGCCGTTCACCTGAACCACGACCGTCACCTCGTCGTCATGTGTTAGCTGTTCGTCAAAAACCGGCCAGGAAGAAGCGCTCACAGATTCCTTATGCCCCAATTTTTCCCAGAGTTCCTCGCCGAGGTGGGGCGCGTATACGCTGAGCATTACAACTAACGGTTCCCAGAGAAGGCGGGGGATTTCGGAAAGTTTCGCAAGCTCGTTTGTGTAGATCATCATGGCGCTGATCGCCGTGTTGAAATTCAGCGACGCAGTGTCCGCGCTTACTTTCTTGATGGTCTTGTGAAGCAGTTTCGTCAGCCGTGCTGTATCCTCAGGCGAAATACTTTCTTCACTTTTCACTTTTAACTTTTCACTTGCAATGCCCCATATCCTCTCCAAAAAGCGCGTTACGCCGATAAGCCCCGCCGTGCTCCAGGGTTTGCTTACCTCAAGGGGTCCCATAAACATTTCGTAGACGCGAAGGGAATCCGCCCCGAAATCCCTGATTATATCATCGGGGTTAATCACGTTTTTAAGGCTCTTGCTCATCTTGGCGATTACTTCGCTTAGTTCCTCGCCCGTCGCTTTTTCAAAGAAAGTCCCGTCCAATTTTTTCTCAATCTGATCCGTGGGAACAAGCGTTTTGTCTTTTCTCTGATAGGCGAAGGAGACGATCATCCCCTGGTTCACAAGGCGCATGAAAGGCTCCTTGCTGTTTACAAGGCCCGCGTCATACAGCACCTTGTGCCAGAAACGACTGTAGAGGAGGTGAAGCACGGCGTGTTCCACCCCGCCCACATAGAGGTCAACCGGCGCCCAGTATTCCATTTTGTCTTTTCCGGCAAAGGCCTTGTCATTATGGGGATCAAGGTAGCGCAGGTAGTACCAGCATGAACCGGCCCATTGGGGCATGGTATTGGTTTCACGCTTCGCGGGCTTTCCGCATTTCGGGCAGACGGTGTTCACCCAGTCGGTAATTGCAGCTAACGGAGATTCTCCAGTGCCTGTGGGCGCGTATGACTGGACATTGGGCAGTCTCAGGGGAAGGTCTTTCTCGTCCAGCGGGACAATCCCGCAGCAATCGCAATGCACTATGGGGATAGGTTCGCCCCAGTAACGCTGTCTGCTGAATATCCAGTCGCGCAGCTTGTAGTTCACCGCCCTTTTACCGAGTTTTTTTTCCTCAAGCCAGTCCGTTATGCGCTTTTTTGTCTCCGCCGTAGGAAGCCCGTCATAAGGCCCCGAGTTTACGGAGAAACCGTCAGCAGTAGTGCACTCAGACGGCTCCTCTGCTACACTGCTCACTGCTAACTGCTCACTGCTAACTACTTTTATAATCGGCAGATTAAACGTTTTGGCGAATTCCCAGTCGCGCTCGTCGTGCGCCGGAACCGCCATGATGGCTCCGGTTCCGTATGATATGAGAACATAATCGGCGATCCATATAGGTATTTTTTCGCCGTTCACCGGATTGACCGCGTAAGAACCTGTAAACACGCCTGTCTTTGTTTTTGCCAGATCGGTGCGCTCGAGATCGCTCTTCTTCGCGGCTTCGTCAATGTACGCCAGCACTGCGGACTTCTGCTGCGGCGTGGTAAGTTTTTCCACTAACGGATGTTCCGGGGAGAGAACCATGTACGTCGCCCCGAAAAGCGTGTCGGGGCGGGTGGTGTATATCTCAAAAGATATTTCCTCACGTTCAACCTTGAAAATAACGTTCGCGCCTTCCGAGCGGCCTATCCAGTTTCTCTGCATCTGCTTCACCGGTTCGGGCCAGTCAAGGCCCTCCAGATCGTCAAGGAGCCGCTGGGCGTAAGCGGTAATTTTCAGTATCCACTGGCGTATGCGTTTGCGGGTCACCCTCGTCTTGCACCTTTCGCAGAGGCCCTCGACCACTTCTTCATTGGCAATGCCTGTCTTGCATGACGGGCACCAGTTAATCGGGCTTTCAGCCTCGTAAGCCAGACCTTTTTCAAACAGCTTGAGGAAGATCCACTGGGTCCACTTGTAATAGTTTTCGTCTGTGGTGTCAACTTCCCTATCCCAGTCGTAGGAAAACCCCAGGGCCTTTATCTGCTCTCTGAAGTGATTGATATTTTCGGCGGTGATTTTCGCCGGGTGAACTCCCATTTTTATCGCGTAATTTTCAGCGGGAAGGCCGAAAGCGTCAAAGCCCATCGGGTGCAGCACGTTATAACCGTTCATTCTGAGGTAACGGCAGTAGATGTCCGTGGCGGTATAGCCTTCGGGATGGCCCACATGAAGCCCCTGGGCGGAAGGGTAGGGGAACATATCCACTACATAGCGGCGTTTGTCTTTGGGAAAAGCCGGGTCTTCAACCGCCTTGAAAGTCTTGTGTTCGGACCAGTATTTCTGCCACTTGGGTTCTATTGTTTCAAAAGGGTACTTTGCCATAATACTGAATGATACAATTTACAGCGGGGTCTTTGCAAGTGAGAAGTGAGAAGTGAGAAGTTAGTAGCGAGGTGTACTTGACACTTATCTTTTGGGGGGTTAGAGTGTAAAAGCCAGTTAATTTGAGAGATTAGCTCATTTGGATAGAGCGTCAGCCTCCGGAGCTGAAGGTGGCAGGTTCGAATCCTGTATCTCTCAGAGCTAATTTCTTATGTAGTAAGGAATTAAGAGAGAAAAAAACTAAACCACCGGAAGAACCGGCGTTTAGCTAACCAAAAATGAGAAACAGTATGAGAAAAGACTGTTTCGAGGAGGTTACGCTATGCGCCGATATTATCTACACAAGCGCAAAGGCATTTTTTACGCGGAACTTGTTACCCCGGAAGGTCGCAAGCTCTCAGCCCGATCTACCAAAAAATCATCCGAAGATGAAGCGTTATTGGTAATTTCTAAATGGCTTTCCGAGGGGATACCCTCCAGCAAGGGGAAGCAAGCGCGGCCCCTTGAATCCGTTTATGGGCTTGCCGGTATCCTGAAAGCGATCAAGAAAACCGATCTTGACGGCAATGACGCGATGAAGATCATCGACACCCTAAAGGGAAAAGGGCTTGTCGATGTTTCTGTTGTGAAAGCCGGGACCGGGGCCAGGGTATTTACTGAATTTTTAGAAGAATTTTGGGATTATCATTCTAGCCCTTATATCAGGGAGAAGAAAGCGCATGGGCATACGATAGGCCGCCGCCATGCTTACGAAATGACAAGTCGCGTTCATGGTTTTTATTTTGACTATTTTGCGGAACGGCCTCTAAACAGTATCACCCGGCAGGACTTAAAAGAATTCTCTTTATTCTTAACTGAAAAGAGGGAAAAGCCTGAAAACTATAAAGGTAAGTTTGCGGAAAAATTATCCGCCTCATACATAAATAAAATTCTTATTGCCGGAATTACAGCCTTAAAATGGGCATACCGGGAAGGACTTATTCCCCAAGATGTAACTGCGGGACTGGTAAGGTTTAGCGGTACACCGGAGAAGAGGGGAGTATTGACACCGGCTGAGGCGGCGGTAATTTTCAAGACCGAATGGAAAGATTTAAGATCATATACCGGCAATCTTTTAAGCCTTACTACTGGACTCCGGGCCGGGGAAGTTTTGGCATTGCGCCGGTCGGATATTGGGGAGAAGGTTTTATATATCCGCCATTCATGGTCTACAATGGACTTTCTGAAAACGCCTAAAAACGGAGAAGCGCGGAAAGTACCGCTATTGCCGGAGGTAAGGGAAAAGCTCATGGCATTGTTAGGCGAAAATCCCCACAAAGTAGATGATCCCTTTATCTTCTATGGCTTACTTGAAAAAAAACCGATGGATCAAAAAATTTTAATTGACGGCTTAAAAGCGGCTTGCAAGACAGCAGGGATTGACGCTGAGGCGCGGGGTATTGTTTTCCATAGCCATCGGCATTATTTTGCGGCGAGGATGACCGACCGCATGACTGCCGACCAGATAAGCCGCATAACAGGGCACAAGAGCCGGGCTGTTTTTGATGTGTACCAAGACCATATTACTGACGAAAACATCGAGGCTATGGCTGAGGCGGCGGCGGAGTCTTTTGGAAGGATTCTTCAATTCAGGAAGGGGGCATAACATGAAAGCGATACTTGAATTTGAATTGCCGGAATCCTGCTCATGCTGCCCGGTGCGGTTTATTCATAGCGGCTATGATGACACTGAGGCTATAGGCTGCGGCTATACCAATGAAGATGTTACAGAATACGCGGAAAGCCGACACTGGGACTGCCCGCTAAAAACTACCGACCATACCGGGTATATCGGCTATGAAGACCATATCCGTATAGGCAATGAACATGATGGAATCATGTTATTAGAAGACATGATCGAAAAATGTCATATAACGCCGCGCCCGGATTATAACGATCTGGAAAAGGGAATGTTTAAGATAGCAGAAACTGTCCATTCCTATTTCTTGCCTAGACTGGACGCATTGAAAGACGCACTGGAGAGGGGCATAATTTAACCCCAAAACGCACCACAAAGCCTCTACAGCGGTTCTATAAGCCCTGGACTATCAAATATAGGTCTAGGGCTTTTTTATGCCTTAAAAAGCCCATACATACGCCTTTTTCAGGTGTAGTAATTCTTTATGCCATAAGGAATTAGGGCAATTTTCCACAAAAAATGAGAAATTTAATGAAAAATGGCAGTTTTTAGGCCCAGAAAAATATTTTCAATTTTTCAAAAAAACACTTGACAATAATCAACTTACGCGATATAAATGTAAGTGATACTTTACACACTTTCTTGAAAGTGTTATCTTTTATATGAACCAATGGAGGGTTTTATGAAGGTTGAGAAAAACGAAGTTATCAGTTTTCGGATAAGTACACGGTACAAAGGGTATCTTGACTTATTGGCCAGAAGGTCGGGTATGGGAATAACACAGTATTTCACTGAGGTTATTCTCAATGAATTTAGGCGGTACATCAAAGACATGGCCTATTTTAAGGCTACCGAAGTTGTTGGGAAAGAATTTAATATTCCTGAACACCATGTCTGGCATTTACTGAGTCCCAATAGAAACACATATATTGAAACCCCGGCATTGGATCAAGAAACCCTAAAAAAAGCGAAAGCAAGATTTGACGAGGCTTACCGGGAAGCGATGGTGAATTTCCATAAAGAACATGAATTAAAGGATCGTGTCATAGAAGTCATGGGCGAAGTTTTTGACAATGACGTGACACCTCAGATGGAAAAAGCCTATGCAAGTCTTCCTAATTTGGAGAATTTCCCAAAAGAGAAGTAAAAACAAGGTGGCTCCACCGGAGGCCCCGGCGAGCTTCTATTTTATGGGAGGGGTTTATAATGTTACTTTCAAAAAAAGAACTTGCCAAATATTTGGGAGTATCTACCAAAACAATCGAGCGAAAAATAAATGAGGGCTTGATTCCTTTTTTCAAAATCGGTTCTGTTATACGGTTCGATGAAGATTCTGTAAAAACATTACTAGAACATTGTCGCCACAATGCCAAAGAGGGGGCGCGGCAATGAAAAGATGTTTTTTTCAAGTTCCTCCTCATGTTAGTTCTATTGAGGCCGCAGAGTTATACAGATTTATGGCAACAGGTGAAACCACAAAAACAGAATTTCTTGATAAAAGAAACCAGCTTATTTTTGATGTACTTGAACACTTAATACAGCAGGCCGGGCGCGTGGGTACACGGCAGTTTTGCCAATACTTAATTGAAAATGATTTATTAAACGCTGCTGGCGGTCTTGACTATGTGAAAAAAATTTTCTGTTCACTAGAACCATTGGAGGCCGTATGTTGAAACTTCCTGAAGACATTATTGCCAATGTGGAAAATGAAGCTGATGGACTAATTCATGGTATTGTCACCCTCAGTATACACATACGCGATGGACACCCCCGGTATGTAATAAGCCGTGAAAGGTCGATATATACGCCTACGCAGGGCGAAGGTGATTCAAATCCCGTAAGGAATTACAGCGATAATCATTCCAGTATGAGAAAAGGAATGAAAAAATGAGCAGCTTACCCACCGGGAAATTCTCAGAAATGACAAAAGAAGAATCCATTGCCTCATGTGCAAAAACACGGCATGAACTGAGAAAAGAAAAAAATGAGCCTACCGCTATTCTGAAAACATTTTCACAGATTGAAGAAAAGCCTGTTGAATGGTTATGGCAAGGGCATATTCCATTATCCATGTTTTGTATTTTCGCAGGGGACGCTGGTCTGGGTAAGAGTACCCTGAGTCTTGACATCGGAGCGCGATTATCACGCGGCCTTCCATTCCCTGATAAGTCAATATCAATGTTAGGTGATACTTTAATTTTGGCAGGGGAAGATGATCCAAGCTATACGATAAAGCCCCGATTGCAAGCGTTAGGCGCGGATATGAACAGGATTCATATTCTCATGGGTAAAAGAGCAGATCATGGCGATAGTGATTTTATACTAACAGATACAAACATAATAAGAGACGCTATTGATCAAATAAGGGCGCAAGGCGGGAACTTAAAATTACTTATTATTGATCCTCTTGAAAGTTTTTTAGGTGGAACTGTTGACACATACCGAAATAATGAAGTAAGAGCAGCCCTGCGCGGAATAATATCATTAGCGCAAAAAGAACAATTTACTATTTTGGCAATTCAACACCTTACAAAAAAAACAGGGATTAGCGCAAACTATAGAATTTCCGGTTCTGTTGCTTATGTCGCTGCGGCGCGTACAGTTTGGATGATTGCAAAAGACCCCGATAATCCGAGAAATTGTCTTTTCCTTAATTCTAAAATGAATATCGCGCCTAGAAATGATGGATACCGCTATAGTATAGAAAGCATAGAAGGAATCGGAGTCCCGGCATGGGGTGAAAGAATAGACATTGATCCAGATGACATATTGAACGCTGAGCAAAAACCAAAACAAAAAATAGCACCTGAGCAAGAGGCAATTCTTGAGTACTTGCAAAATTCAGGGCCTGGAAATAAAACATTAGCAGAAATTGCTGAGGCAATGGGAAAGAATAAAACCGCAGTTTCTAACATTTTGAATAAATTAAAAGAACAGAATAGAGTCTATTCACCCCATTATGGGCAATGGGCATTAACTACAGTTTCACTTTCACCCTCATTCCCTATAGGAGAGGTGAATGAAAGTGAAACTATGGATGACATTCATTCACAGTTTCACCTAGTGAAAACAGGTAATGAAACTATAAAACAAGAGAAAGAATTAGATATTTATTGATATGTGGAAACAGGTATATATGCCTATGACGGCTTTGTGGTTAATCTATGAAAGATAAGCGGTACTTATTTATTGAAAAATGGTAAAAAAACCATGAAAAGTATTGTTTATTTTTTTATATGCAATACATTGGTATTATAATTTTTTATGTAAAGGAGCCAAAATAATGGCAGATAAGGAAAAAGATACAAGCCTATACCCCCAAAGGCTTGCACTAAAAGACGCAAAAGCGGCTAGGGGTACACTATGCCGACTTATCCGGCTGAGGTTTACCGACAAAATAAATGCGACTGTATACCGTGATTTACTTTACGGGCTTAATATACTTTTGTCATTCGATAAAACATTGACGGAAAACGAAATAATAAATCGTATCGAGGCACTGGAGGCGGCGCGGGTATGAACATAGCAGGGCTTAAAGCAAGGTTAAAAAAACTAGAACCAAAAATAAAAGGTAATAATTTTTTTGGTTCTATTCACATAAATGATCCGCACATATTCCATACCGCTGATCATCATTTTTTGGGAATGTGGAGAATATACGGATATATTCAAAATGTTTGCGCTAATTTTGAAGGTGGTTATTTTGATACGCTAGAGGAAGGTCTACAGTTACTAAAAAAGGCATTAAGGCGGCATACGGAAAAACCATGTTCTATTTTTTTAATGGAGACAAAGAATAATGAGCGTTACTTACATACTATTTACAGTTATGAAGATAAAAGACTAATTGATAAACATCCGCAGGGTTTAAGTGAATTGCCGCCGGGAATGTTATCTGGAGAGAAAGAGACAACTAAATGGACAGATTTAGAATGGGTAGGATTTTATGATCCGACATTATAGGGCAGGATCGCCCTGTTAATGCGTAGGTGTTTATATTTAATTCTTTACCTGATAAAGAATTAGTAAATATAAAAACAAAAAAATGAGAAGGGAGAATGAATTTATGGACTTAAAAGAACTTGATTCATGGTTAGCAACCGATGAGGGCGCGGCATGGCTAGAAAGCCAAAAAAAGCCCTTACTGAATAAACGGGATGAGGTATTGACAGAATTGAAGAACGCCAACGGCAAGTATTCAGAATTGGAACAGCGTTTCAAGGAAACTGAAAATGCCTTATTGGTGGAAAAGTCGGCGATAGCAAAACTTCTAATTGATGATGAGCTTGTCCGTCTTTTATCGAATCACCATGTCATTGAAGCTCATATACCTTTAATTGCAAAGAGCTTGAAAGAGACTCACGGTCTTACTGTAAACGCCGACGGCGATACAAGGACAGTTATCGGCAATCTGAAGGATAATGAGGGCAAGGAAACAACGGCAAGCATGGCCGACATTGTTACCGCCTGGGCGAATAATAAGTCTAATTGGGATTTAATTCGCGGCGATTTGAACACTGGCGGCGGTGCGCCCGGCAGCGGTAGAGGGGCGCAAAGTACAAAAAACTTTAGCGGCCTGAGCGGGCGCGAGCTTGCCAATGTTTCTGACGCTGACTTTAAGGCATGGCAGCAGGAACAAATAAAACAGGGAGCTTAAAATTGAGTATAGCGAATTTTGTCCCTCATGTTTTTAGCGCGGCGGTACTCCGGGACTTTGAGAAGACCAGCGTATTCGCGGACTTAATATCGAGGGATTACAGCGGAGAAATATCCGCAGTGGGCGACAGGGTTCGCGTTCCTAAAATTGGAGCGGTAGAAATACGGCAGTACCAAAAAGGAAGCGCGATAGATTATGACGGTATAGACGGCAGTTACATTGACATTGTAGTTGACCAGGCCAACTATTGGGCTTTGAAGTGTGAAGACATTGACCAGCTTCAGGCCGCGCCCGCGCTGCTAAACGCAGCGACAAAAAACGCGGCGTATGCGTTACGCGACACGGTAGACAAATACAGCGCGGATATATTGACGGCGGCGGCGGGGAATAGGCTTTATGAGACAACGCCCTTCACTCCGCAGGTAGCTTCATTGCCGACAGGTACTCCGAATTTAGGATATATAGACCTGTTTACAACACTTGCAATGCGGTTTGACGAATTATCCGTTCCGCGTGGATCGCGGTGGGTAGTGGTTCCGCCATTCGTTATAAAAGGACTGGCCGACAGCGTTATTGCCGCAGGGCAGCCCAATGAGCGGCCTTTGTCCGAGGGCTTTGTATCGCGTATTTCTGGGCTTAATGTTTATGTGTCCAATAACTTGATCAAAGAGACAAACGGCGATACATGGGTATTGGCCGGAGTAAGGGAAAGCGCGACTCACATCATGCAATTAACAAAGACAGAAGCGTTACGCGATAAAGACAGTTTTAGTGATCTGATTCGCGGCCTGGCGGTTTACACTACAGCGGCGTTATTGCCTAGCGGCTTAATAGCGGCGCAGGTTAAAAAGTGGGAGCCTAGAGTTACGCCATAGGTCGCTCCTGCCCTATGGTGTTTTTATACACGGTTTTGGGGGATCAAGTTTTACGCCATACTTGATCCCCCTTCTTTTTTCTATGAGTTTTTGTATGAGAAAATGAGAAAAAAAAATGTCTTTTCCCGTCTAAAAATGTCTTGACTTGTCTATGTTCATACTATATAATGTCTCATAACGATCTGTTAGGTCTAATTAAAAATGGTTAGCTGGACGCTCTCCGGAGCTGAAGGTGGCAGGTTCGAATCCTGTATCTCTCAAAAAACGCCTAAAAATTTTATATCACGCATAACAGTAACAGAAATTAGTCGTTTGGATCTTACTCAAAGTCAGAACGCTTAAAAACTTTTACCTGCGTCTTTAATAAAACTGCTTCAGAAATAATGTATTCCAGAATTGATTTTGCCAGATACTTTGTATGAGCGTTACTTTTATCTCTCGGTATACGGTTTCCAGTGCCGTCCTTAACCCATAATTCAAAGTGCCAATAATTGACTCTTGTTGGTTTATGGGAGAATGAAAGGATATGCGTTTCCCCGTTAAAATCAATTTCCTGCCGATTTCAAAAACGGGTAAGCTTGCCGGGGAAGAAGGATTTCCGGGTAACGCGCCACTAAAAGCTCTCCAGCGTTTCAGAGATGCCATTCAGATTACAGTCTTTGACAAAAAGCTTTCCGTCTTTTCGGGTTAAAATAAAAACATTGTCCGGTTCATCAAAGTTATAGTCAAGGACGTAATCCTTGCCTTTATGATTTAGTCTGACTTTTACTGCCTTTTCCTGAAAAGTTATCCTCATATTTTCATTGACAGTGCCCAGGGTTTCTATTGCCCGGAAGAACGGCTCGGTACTGGCTATATCAAAATCGCTCTTGCCGTTGACGGATTTGTACCGCTTCATCGCGTCAACAAGAGCCTCACTTTCCGCCGTTTCAATATTGGCTTTGCGGGTTTCGGGCACGGTCAGCGTAAACGGTATCCCGCCCCGCATGACGGCCTGTCTGAGGAATATGTTTATCGCTTCCGACATGGTTATGCCAAGCTTGTCAAAAAGCGCGGTAGAGTCGTTCTTAGTCCGGTCGTCGGTTCTTACTTGTATGGTAGGCATTTAAACTCCTGATTAAGATAATACTGCACTTTTCTCCAATTGTCAATACATTGTAGCTAATATTGCAGCACAAATAAATCCCAGCTATTACCGAATGATGAATTATAAAGGTTTATCTTGAACAGAGTCTTGCCGGATGAATTATAGACAAAACGCGGCGTAAAGAGGAATTGTTTTTTTACCGTTCTCGAATCCGAAATTCTTGTCGGCAATTTTAACAGCGTAAGGCGGTTTGTAAAGTTCAATGTATCTGTTCAAACTCTTTGCCTGCATGTTGTCGGCGGACTTGACCTCAATCGGAATAACGCCGCTTTCATTTTGAATAACAAAATCAACTTCGGCGGTCGCTCCCGATACCCAGCAATGTTTTTCATAGCCGTTCGCCCTTAGCTGCTGTCCGACGTAATTTTCAACCATACCGCCCTTAAAATCATTTAAAGAAGGCGCGGAATAAATAATATCTTCCGGCCTTAACGCTTTTTGAGCGCATAATAAACCGATGTCCGACATATAAACCTTAAACGATTCCGGGTTTTTATAGTCGTTCAACGGCAGAATAATTTTCTCGGTTAAATAGCACCTGTCAATCAGACCCGCTAAATCAAGCCATTCCAAAGCAGTTTCAAACTCGCTTGAGCGTCCGCCGGATTTAATCAGCTTGTACTGATACCGTGTATTTGCCTTAAAAAGTTGTACGGTAAGGTTATTATAGACAGTGCGCGTCTTCCGCGCTTCAACAGGCGTATTGTATTTGCTCATATCATCAAGATAACCGGAAATAATGCCGCTCTGCGTTAAGCGTATGAATTTATAATTCCGCGTATCTGCAAACATTGATACTGCTTCCGGCATACCGCCCACGACAAGGTACTGCCGGTAATATTCATTGGCCAATTTATGATACACCGCGTCCATCGGCTGATTTTCCGAAAAACATGCACGGATTCTGTCAACAAGTTCTCTCTCGCCGAAAGCAAGCAGGAATTCTCCAAAATCCATTGGATACATGCCAAGCCGGTCAACTTTACCGACAGGAAACGAAAACTTCCCTCGGTTAATGGCGATACCGAGCATACTGCCCGATGCCGCTACATGGTATTCGGGGGCAAATTCGCAAAAATATTTAAGGCTTGTCAAGGCTCTTTCACAAAGCTGAACCTCGTCAAAAATAACAAGCGTCCTTTCTTTAATGATTTTCTCTCCCGACAAAACACTCAGTTTTGGGATAAGTTTATCCGGCATAATATCTTCGTTAAACGCGGCGTTTGCCGTTGTGCCGGTATCAAAGTTTATATGCGCGATATTATCGTAATACCGCTTGCCAAAATCAAACAACGTATAAGTCTTCCCGACTTGCCGCGTTCCCTGTAAAAGCAAGGGCTTCCTGTACTTGTTTTCTTTCCATTCAACAAGTTGTTTTGTTATCTTCCTTTCCATAGGCAAAGTCCTTTGATTTAATAAGGAGATTTTACCGTAAAATCACACTAAAATCAACGACTTTTATAAGGTTTTACCTGAAACGCCGTGACGGTTGAAACTGTCCGTCAAATAACAAGAAGCAAATAGCAAATTTAAGATGCAACTCTCTTCCTTTGCTATTTGATACCTGCTATTTGCTATTTGATTTTTTCTCTTGTTCAACCACCTTCAACCTGCATTCGGCGTGGTGCAGTTTCTTCTTCGCTTTGTCAATCTCAAATTTTAATTGCGAATTTTTCAATATCTCTTCGGACTGCTTTTTGATCTCAAGAACCTTCTGCTCGTTTATTTCTTGCGGCCAGTCCGCGCTTTCAACCATAAGCACGTTCTTATGCTCTTTCACTTCCAGAATGCCGCCGCAGACAAACGCGGCGTGCCAGTTGCCCTTGTCGTCCTTGATGCGGAGCGTGCCCGTGACAGAGTGCGCCGTAAAGGGGGAGTGGTTGGCGTATATGCCTATCTCGCCGTCATCAAGGCCGATGGTGATCGCCTGCACTTTGCCTGAGTAAAAGACACGGCGCGGCGTATGAACTTCAAAATTAAATAATGCTGACATTATTTCGCCTTTTCCAGAACGTCGTCAATGTTTCCGGCCATGTAGAATGCCTGTTCGGGTATCGCGTCACATTCGCCGTCAAGTATCATTTTAAAACCGCGCACGGTCTCTTTAACCGGCACGTAGCGCCCGGGAATGCCTGTAAATTTTTCCCCGACAAAGAATGGCTGGCTGAAAAAACGCTGTATCTTTCTTGCCCTGGAAACGGTAAGCTTGTCTTCCTCGGAAAGCTCGTCCATGCCCAAAATGGCGATTATGTCCTGTAATTCTTTGTAACGCTGTAAAATTTGCTGCGCCCTGCGGGCGGTGTTGTAGTGATCGTCTCCCACAATAGCCGCGTCAAGAATGCGCGAACTGGAAGCAAGAGGATCAACGGAGGGGTAAATCCCAAGTTCCACGATTTTGCGCGAGAGCGTTGTGGTCGCGTCCAGATGGGCGAAGGTTGTCGCGGGCGCGGGATCGGTAAGGTCGTCGGCGGGCACATACACCGCCTGAATGCTGGTGATAGATCCCTTTGAGGTGCTGGCGATGCGCTCCTGAAGGCTTCCCATCTCGTTGGCGAGCGTCGGCTGATAACCGACCGCGCTGGGGATGCGCCCGAGAAGGGCGGAGACTTCCGCTCCCGCCTGAATAAAACGGAAAATGTTGTCAACAAATAAAAGCACGTCCTGCCTGTCCTGATCGCGGAAATGTTCCGCCATTGTAAGCCCGGCAAGCGCGACCCTCATCCTCGCCCCCGGAGGCTCGTTCATCTGGCCGAAAACAAGCGCGGTTTTGTCGATAACGCCGCTCTCGGTCATTTCTTTCCAGAGGTCGGCCCCTTCGCGCGAACGCTCGCCGACTCCGGCAAACACCGAATAGCCTGAATGTTCGGTTGCTATGTTGCGGATCAGCTCCATAATAACTACCGTTTTCCCGACGCCCGCGCCGCCGAACAGCCCTATCTTGCCGCCCTTCGCGTAGGGCGCGATTAAGTCGATTACCTTTATTCCCGTCTCAAGCAGCGCGGTCGCCGGGCGCTGTTCGTTAAAATCAGGCGCTTTACGGTGAATCGCTTCGTACTGAGCCGCGCTGAACGCCCCCTTGTCGTCAATGGGGTCGCCCGTTACGCTGAACATACGCCCAAGCACTTCTTTGCCCACAGGCACGCTTATCGGCCTGCCCGTGTCCTCGGCTTCAAGCCCTCGGGACAACCCTTCGGCGGCGGACATCGCCACGCAGCGCACGCGGTTGTCGCCGATATGCTGAAGCACCTCAAGGGTAACGACGCGGTTGCCCCCGCTGTCGCCGGTTTTCACTTTCAGCGCGTTGAGAATCAGGGGTATCTGCCCCTGTTCAAAACGGACATCCACAACAGGCCCTATTATCTGGGTAATGTATCCTGTATTCACCATCTTCCTCCTTCTTATGGCGGTTTACGACGTTCCGCCGCAGGCGGAATGTAGGGCGGTGAAACCGCCCGTAAACCGCTACGATAAGCGACGTTTTAATGTCGCTTATCGTGATGGTATCTGCCGTTTTAATGGCAGATACCATTCATTTGTCTGCCAGCGCCGTGGAACCGCCCGTTATTTCCGCCATTTCCTGCGTAATGCCCGCCTGGCGCGCGCGGTTGTACGTTATTTTCAAAGAGGCGAGCATGTCTTGCGCGCTCTTGGATGCCTCGTCCATCGCCCTCATGCGGGAACTCTGCTCGCTTGCGTAGGACTCCACCATCGCCCCGTAAATTACGCCCTTTATATACTGGGGAACCAGTATGTCAAAAACCGCCCCGGTAGAAGGCAGGAATTCAAACTTCAAGTCCACCCTCTTTTCGCCGCCGATTTCAAAAAGGTCATTTTGAATCTTTTCTTTTACAAGCGGGATTATCTGATGTTCGGTCGTCAGAAGCCTTACCATACTGAACATGTGGGTATACACGATATGTATCGAATCAAAAACCCCCGAAAGATACTGCGAAACCACATATTCGGAAACTTCTGCGGCGTGTTCAACAGTGGGTATCTCCGGATGAAAAGAAAAATTTTCAAGAATTGTATACGGGGAATGAACAAAATAGCGTCGCCCGACACTGCCGCCGATAAGTATCAGCACCGGGTTTTCCGATTTAGCGCATAACTCGGTTGCATTGCGGTAAACATTCGCGTTATAGCCGCCTGCAAGCCCCTTGTCGCTGGTTATCGCTATTATCGCGGTGCGGCTGGGTTTTGACGGGTCGGGCTTTCTGAAAAACGCGCCGCCAATATATTTTTCGCTGGAAAGAATGTCGAACATGGATTTCTGAATCCTGCTGAAATAAGGCACGGTATCAGCCAGCATTTTCCTCCCCTTCCGCAGTTTCGCGGTGGAGATAAGGTTCATCGCCTTGGTTACCTTTAATGTCTGTTCGATAGCCCGCATCCGCAGGCGCACGTCCCTCAGGCTTGCCATTTATTTCTTTAATCCTTTGAAAGCTTCTACCGTTAGCCGCAATTCGTCTTCCTGTTCCTGGGAGACGACCCCGGTTTGGGCAATGCCCCTCATTAGATCCTGTTTCTGGGTTTTAAGGTGCTGTAGAAAATCTTTTGCAAACGCGGAAACATTTTCAGTCTTAATATCAAGAAGATAACCGTTCACGGCAAGAAAAAGAACGGCGATCTGTTCTTCCAGCGGGTACGGCGAAAGCTGAGGCTGTTTCAGCACTTCCATGAGCCGCTCTCCCTGTGCAAGTTTCTCCTGGGTTGCCTTGTCTAAATCGCTGCCGAACTGGGCGAACGCCGCCATCTCGCGGTATTGGGCAAGGTCCAGCCTGATTCTGCCTGAAACTTTCCTCATACCCTTTGTCTGGGCCGAACCCCCGACGCGGCTTACCGAAAGCCCTACGTCTATGGCCGGGCGGAAACCCGAATTGAACAACTCGGAATCGAGGAATATCTGCCCGTCCGTTATCGAAATTACGTTTGTGGGAATGTAGGCCGAAATGTCGCCGGCCTGCGTCTCAATGATAGGCAATGCGGTGATTGAGCCGCTGCCTTTCGACGGAGAAAGTTTTACGGCGCGTTCCAGCAGCCTTGAGTGAAGGTAGAACACGTCGCCGGGAAAAGCCTCGCGCCCTGGCGGACGGCGCAGAAGCAGGCTGACCGCGCGGTAGGCGACTGCGTGCTTTGAAAGATCGTCGTAGACCACAAGCACGTCTTTTCCCTGATGTAAAAAAAATTCAGCCATTGCGACAGCCGAGTAGGGGGCGATATATTGAAGGGCCGCCGAATCGGAAGCGGCAGCAAGCACCACAAAGGTGTAGTCCATCGCGCCGTGTTTCTCAAGGCTATTCAGGATCGCGACTATAGAAGACGCCTTCTGCCCGATGGCGCAGTATATGCAGATAACGTTTTTCCCTTTTTGGTTGATTATCGTGTCAACGGCGATTGAGGTTTTTCCGGTCTGGCGGTCGCCGATTATCAGTTCGCGCTGGCCGCGCCCGATGGGGATCATCGCGTCAATGGAAACGCAGCCTGTTTGAAGCGGGGTGTCCACGCTTCCCCGGTCGATTACCGGCGCGGCGGGGGCCTCCATCGGCATATAGGCTTCGGCTGTTATCGGCCCCTTGCCGTCAAGGGCTTCGCCTAACGGGTTTACCACCCTGCCGAAGAGCGCGTTGCCTGAGGGAATGGACACTACCTTGCCGGTTCTTTTTACTTCTTCGCCGTCTTTAACAAGGGACTCGCCCGTTAAAATTACGCAGCCCGCGTTTTCTTCTTCGAGATTGAAAACAATCCCCTGCGCGCCTGAGGCAAATTCAACTAACTCGCCGTAAACAGCGTCGTTAAGGCCGTAGACCGTGGCGACGGAATCGCCGACCTGAACCACAAAGCCCGAACTGCCCGACGAGGCCTGCCCCTTCCAGTTTTCAATTCTGGTTTTTAAAACTTTAGTTAAGTCATCGTAATTAGCCATTGCGGCCTCCTGTATCCGCGCCTAAATCAGGCGCGCCTAAATGAAAAGCCATGCTTTCCAACTGCCCCTTCAGGCTCGCATCAACGTAATGACTGCCAATTCGCAAAATATAACCGCCAAGCAGTTCCTGCCTTACACACGTTTTCATTTTAACGCCTGCGGCCCCTGTCTTTTCTTTTATCATCAGCGTTAATTTTTCTTCAAAGCCGCTTTCCACGGGAGCCGCGGCCTCGACAACGGCGTTGAGTATCCCGTTTTGCGCGTCAAGATTCTGTTCGATCTTTTGCAGAAGCCGGTCGATATACCTGAAACAATTTTTTTCAACTAACAGGCACAGGAAGCGTATAGCGTACTCCAGCGCGGGAGTTTCCGCTCCGGCAGACTGAGCCGCGCTTTCCCTCAGTATTTTTTCAAGCATGCCTGAGGCGCTGTGCCCCATGAGTACGCCCTGTACGGTTTTAACCTGCGCGGCAAGCGCCTTGAGGCACAAAAACGCCTCATCCGCGTTTGAGCCGGAAACTGCTAAAAACGCCCCTGCCCAACGCCCCGCGTGAAACATTCTAGTTGTTTCCTTTTTGAGCCGAAAGCTCTTCCAGCATCATATTCACATAACGGCGGTTGTCGTCGCTTGAAAAATCCTTTGCGGAGAGTTTCGCGGAAACGGCCATTACCAAAGCGGCGGCTTCAAGTTTGAACCTTGCTAAAGCGGCCTGGCGTTCAACTTCAATCTGTTTTAGCGCGGCGTTGACAGTGTCCTGGGCTTCTTTCTTGCCGTCGGCAATTATCAATTGGGCCTGGCGCTCGGCGTTTTCATGCGCTGTTTTTACTATCTCATGCGCTTCGGCCTCGGCGTTTTTCAGCCTGGTTTCGTATTCGGCAAGGAGTTTTGCCGCTTCTTCCCTGTCCTTTTTCGCCTGATCAATCGAATCCTGAACGCGCTTTGCCCGCTCCGCCATGAATTTTGATACCGGCTTAAACAATAACGCCTTTAATACAAAAAACAGAATCGCGATATTGATAATGGTAATTATAAATGTGACGGAAAAATCAAGCATAATGTAATCAATCCAGTCTTGTGATCAGGAGGATCGAAATAACCAGCCCGTAAATGGCAGTTGATTCCGCCAGCGCCACGCCGACAAAGAACATGGGCGTCATTTTTCCGCTTGCCTCCGGCTGGCGCGAAATCGCCTGTAAAAAGCCCGATGTCGCTATGCCGATGCCGATACCGGCTCCCGCGCCCGTTAATACCGCGATACCCGCGCCAATCGCAATCAATACCTGCATTTCCATAAATTCCTCCTTATAATTGTTATATGTCATTCCTCATTTACTTTAACCGCCTCTCCGATATAGAGGCTGGTAAGAAATACAAAAATTGCCGCCTGAATTAATCCGTCAAAGAAATCGAAATAGAGCGAAAAAACAACGGGAAGCGCGACCGGAAGCAGTCCCTCAATCATGCTCATCAGCACATAGCCGCCCAGCATATTTCCGAATAACCGCAGGGCAAGCGAGATAAGCCGTGTCCCGTATTCCATTATATTGAAAGGAAGCATAAACGAAATTGGGTGCAGTAGTTTTTTGAACCAGCCTAAAAGGCCGCGCGCCGCGAACCCGCAGAAAAGAACGAGCAGAATCGAAATTACCGCAAGCGCCGCCGTTACATTGATGTCCCTTGTTGGAGGACGTATCTCAAAGGGCGGAATAAACTCGTGTCCAAAGGCTTTTATAGGCAGGGGCGATAAAACAGGGAGAATATTTGAAAGGAACAGGAACAAAAAGAGAGCGCCCATGTACGGGCCTAAGTGCTTTGCAAAAGGGCCGAACTGGTTTTTGGCGAAATTGTCAAGGAACTCGACTGCGGTTTCCAAAAGCGCCTGGGAGCCTGAGGGAACCTCTTTAAGCCTGCGCGTAAGGGCGAGCGCCCCGATTATAAGGATAAGCATTACCGCCCATGAAATTATTACCGTTTCGGTAATTGGAATTTCAATATTAAACACCGAAAAGGTGAAAATAGTCCGTATTTCAAGCGCTTCCATGCACCAAACCCTTTTATATGAAAGTATATCTTGTTTTGAAAATAAGCGCAAGGACAGCAATAGATAAGTTTTTACATTGAAGGATATAAAACTATTGACTTTTCCGTATTATTTACAGTACAATGTAAAAAGTATGGGAGATATGATAGATCGGCCTGAATACATAAAAAAACTGCACAGTTTCAAGGATAAACACCTTATCAAGATAGTAACCGGCGTTCGCCGGTGCGGTAAATCTACGTTATTTGAACTGTATCAGAGCGAACTGTTAAGTCTCGGTGTGAAACCTGAACAAATCCAAAGCATTAACCTGGAAGAGCCGGATTACCGGGAGCTTCTTGATTGGGAAAAACTCTACGACACTATTAACGCCCGGCTTATAAAAAGCAGGCAGAACTATATTTTTTTGGATGAAATTCAGAATGTGAAAGATTTTCAGCGCGCGGCGGACGGGCTGTTTATCAAAAAAAATGTTGACTTGTACCTTACCGGTTCAAATTCCAAAATGCAGTCCGGCGAATGGGCGACGCTTCTTTCCGGCCGTTATGTGGAAATACACATGTTTCCGTTATCATTCAAGGAATATGTATCGGCGGATGTTTCAGGGTTGCCGCGTGATCAAATATTTGCACATTATCTCGAATACGGCTCGTTTCCTTTTGTATTTAATTTTCGCAATTTTTCAGATAACGCTTTGTCCTGGGATAAATTAAGCGTTCGCGATTACCTTTCCGGTATCTACAGCACCATTGTTTTAAAGGACATTGTGGAAAACAAAAACATAAAAGAAGCCGGAAGATTGGAGCGTGTTATTAAATTCATGGCCGATACGATTGGCTCGGAAACTTCGATAAAGCGGATAAGCGACATGCTGACTTCCGACGGCATTAAGATTCTGCCGCTTACTGTTGAAAGTTATCTTGACGCTTTCCGTGACAGTTATATTCTGTACAAAGCGGACAGATACGACGTTAAGGGCCGGAAGCTCCTAAAAACGCTCAATAAATATTACATGGTTGATATGGGTCTGCGCCGTCTTCTGCTTGGCAATAAAGCTGTTGACAGCGGGCATATACTGGAGAATATTGTGTATCTTGAACTTCTGCGCCGGGGCTATAAAGTCTATATCGGCAAAGTTGGCGACAAAGAAGCAGACTTCGCGGCGGAAGGGCCGGACGGCCCCGAATATTATCAGGTATCCGAAACGGTACGCGGCAAGGAAACGCTTGCGCGGGAACTTGCCCCGCTTGAATTGATACGCGATCATAACCCAAAATTTCTGCTTACCCGCGATTACGAGCCAAAAACTTCCCATAACGGAATAAAGCAGATAAACGTCCTGAATTGGCTGCTTGGCAAATAACAAATAACAGGTAACAAATAACAAAGGAAGAGGTCCCCTCATTCCTCATTCCTCATTCCTCATTCCTCATTCCTCATTCCTCATTCATTGCTCCCATTGTACGTTCCCCCGCCGGGCGCGGCGTTTGGAAAATGAGGAATGAGGAATGAGGAATAAAAAGACCGGCCGGGCAAACGGGGGCTTGATGCCGGGAACGGCATTCTTTATTCCTAATTCCTCACTCCTAATTCCTAATTCTTTTACGTAACCGCGCGTCGCGCGTTTATATATTTCCCGCCGCATAAATCGCTTCTGCGGCGGGTCGGCTGCCAGGGACAGCATTCCCGTTTATTCAGGAGGGAAATAATGAAGAAAAAATTTTTTACCGTTCTGGCCGCGCTGGCGCTGTTCGCGCTCGCGTTCGCCGGCTGTAATACGGGCGGCGAAGACGGCGGCGGCAACAACGACCCGAACGACCCGAACAACCCGAACAACCCGAACAATCCCGCCGGCTCCGCTAACACGACGCTGAGCGGAATAAAGATTGGCGGCAGCGACGCAGTTGTCGGCACCGCAAACTCCAAAAAGACTATCGCCGAACTGGCGGGCAACGCTATGAAAGATTTCAACGTAAGCTTCGACGACAAAGACACGGCTGTCGAGTTTGTTAAAGGGGCCGCGTTTTTAGGGACTATTAAATACGCCCATACTAACGGGGCAGTCCCCGCCGAAACCGACTTCCTGGACTACAACGAAAGCGCGAAGCCCGATACATTAAACCTGACGGACGGCGACAAGATCTACGTCCAGATGACTTCGGGCAACAAAAAAGAAACAGCGTATTACGGCTTCAACATCCTTATCGGATGGGACGCGAAGCTTAAAGAGGAGAAAGGCCTTGTCTTCGGCGGAAGGTATTCCCCCACGCTGGGCACGGCGGTCGAAGACTTAGGCGATTTTGACACGGACGCGGAAGCGGAGACCGGCAAAATGCAGTTCAGCAGAGCCCAGCCCTCCCCCAACGGATTTACCGTAACGGCGAACCCCAGCGACAAAATGGCGAAGGTATTTTACAACTTTGACGGACTAGCGACCTGGACCGAACTATATCCCACGTCATCATCCTATACCCCCAAAAAATTTGACGAAGGGGACTTCATCTATATTAAGGTAGTTTCCCAGAACACCCACGCCACGCTGTATTACAAGATCGAAATAATCCCCCTGCGCTCCGTAACCATTCCCTACGGCACGCCGAAGAACGCCGACGGCACGCTAAACCTCGATATAAATAACGGCGTTGTCACCGCCTCCCAATGGGATGACGCTTCCGACTGGCTGCCCATTAACCGCGTAAACACCACGGAAGGCAAGGGCATTCTGAATATGCCGGCGGACAAAACCCGCTCCCACGGCAGGGCGAAACTGATGTGGGACGTGAACGGCATATGGATATACGCGCAGGTCTGGGAACAAACAGTTTCCAAAGATCCGGGCAACCACGAGAACAGCTCCATCGAACTGTTCATCAACGAAAAATATAACGTAATGCTCGACGACACAACCGGCTTCCCCAGCGGGCCTAGCGGAACCGTAGCGGCCGACCCGAACACAAACGGCGGGCAGTACAGGCTGGGCGCGAACGGCGAGAGGACCGCCCCCCAGAGCAACCAGACTGCGGCTTTTAACGCCCTGAACCGGTCTAAAGCGGTAAAATACCTCAATAACACAACGAATCCGGGCACTATGCCGGACTCCCCCCAGAAAAACGGCGAATCGGGATTCGGCGCGATCGGCACGGAGATTACAACCGGCTACGTGCTGGTGTACCAGGCTCCCTGGCTTTTCTTCGATGATTACCAACTCGGTGAGAATAAAATGGTCGGTATCGAGATACAGATCAACGCTACCGGCGACAACGGGAACCGTGTGGGCGTTCTTAACTGGAACAGCGCCAGCACCCACAGCTACACCAGCCTTGCCGCCTTCGGCGAAGGCACCCTGGTTCTTAACGGCAAAGAGATGGACGCACGGAAACCGAAGATTACAACCCAGCCCGCAGCAGTCACAGTGGTTAATTTAAACGGCACAGTGCCGGCCCTGACGGTTGTCGCTACATCGCCGGACACCGGAACTCTTTCATACCAGTGGTACGAGGCTGCATCCCCAACCGATTTTGACGGAGCTACACCAGTGTCGGGCGCCACATCCGCCTCATTCACTCCTACAATATCCACCTCAGCCGAGGGCGTTCACTGCTTCTTTGCCGAAGTGACAAATTTTGTATCAGAAGGAAACTTGAATACCGTCAACACCGCAATGGCGAGGATAGTCGCGATTAATACCTCGGCGCCCATCGATGTTGATTTAAGCCAGCAGGTATACGATGCGGCGAAATGGGACACCGCCGGCGTGGGCAACCGCGTGACAGGAACCTATGATTCAACAACCAAGAGCATTACCTGGGAATTCGGCAAAGACACAGACGCAGCTAAAAACGGCGACCAGCGCGTAGCCATCAAACTTACCGACGCGCAGGCGGCTTACATACAGTCGGCGAAAGCTCTGGAAGTAAAAATTGAAGGTTCGGCAACGCCCGGCAGCACAGCCAAGTACAGGTGTTACATCGGCACTATTTCCACCCAGAATTCCTGGAACGGGACAGACGCGTTCCCCGCAAACAGCGCGTTTAAGTTCTCAGATATAACTACCCCAACCGGCGCTAACGCTACTGAAGGGGGCGCGCACAAAGTAAAAATGTCCGGTAATATTGCTTCGGACGGGAGGGGCGACTATTTCATCCTGAGAAGCTCCGCAGCCGGCGTAGACTCGGTGACCATTACCAAGATCACTATTACACCCAAAGACAAAGAATGGTAACCGGACGCGGCGAAGTGACATGACGCATAACGGGGTTTGCTCTTTACAGGCCCCGTTTTTAAAAAATGAGGAATGAGGAATGAGGAATATTGCTCATTAATATTTAAGGAGGAATTATGGTAACGATGCTGACAAAAAGCAAACGGTTCGCTGCGGCGGCGGCGCTGGTTCTGGCGTTCGCCCTGATAAGCTGCGGCGATATTAACAAAGGCGACGACAACGAGGGGGCCGCCAGCGGCTGGGCGGAAGACCCGGTAATAACGGCGCAGCCCCAGAACGTGTCGGTAAACCTGGGCGAGGAGGCGAGCGTGTCGGTAACCGCCAGGGTTCCCGAAGGCGCCCTCAGCTACCAGTGGTACGCCGCAGACCCCGAAGCGCCGGAAGGCGGAGTCGCGATACCGGCAGAAGAAGTGCCGAGCGCGGTATCCAGCACGCTCAAGATAACAAGCCAGGAAGAAGGCATACTAATGGTTTACGTCATCGTAACCAACACCAACGCGGGCGTAACGGCGACAACAAGAAGCGGTACAGCCCGCATAATCTTCAACGACCCCAACAACGCCGAATACCCGGTGTTCTCCGTGGAGCCTAAAAGCGCCGCCTACCTGCTGGGTGGTTCGGCGACGGTACAGCCCGCATAATCTTCAACGACCCCAACAACGCCGAATACCCGGTGTTCTCCGTGGAGCCTAAAAGCGCCGCCTACCTGCTGGGTGGTTCGGCGACGGTACAGCCCCTCGCCGCGCAGGCGCAGGTAACAAGCGCGACCGGCAGCGTGACGTACCAGTGGTTCCGCTCCGCCACGGAAGGCGGGACGGGCACCGCGATAGGCGGCGCGACGGAGGCCGAGTACGCGCCCCCGATGCCCGCCGCAAGGGAGGCGGCCTACTACTACGCAGTAGCCACCAATACCGACACCAGCAAATCGGGCGAACAGACAAAAAGCACGGCGAGCCTGAGGGCGGAAGTGCGGTTCGTGCAGGCCAACGCGTTTATCGAGGTAAGCTCCACGAAAGCCCAGTACGTCCGCGGCTTCGGCGTAATGGCGAACTTCTGGAGCAACTCCCACGACGTTACCCTGGCCGAGTACGACAGGATGTTCAACCCCAACAGAGGCCTCGGGCTGAACATGGTCCGCATGATGGTGCCGGTGGACAACAGGGAAGACCCGGAAGGGGGCACGACGACCGACATGAGGAAGATAATGGCGATGGCGCTGAATAACGAGCTGAGCGGGGACAAAGACCGGCGCAATTATTACGACATAGTGAAAATGGTGAACGGGTACGGCGGCTACGTCCTCGCCAGCCCGTGGACGCCGCCGAGGGAATGGAAAAAAAACGGGAGCATCAATGGAGGCGCCGGCGGGACCGGGAAAGCGGTGCTGAAGCCGGAAAACTGGCAGGATTACGCCGACTACCTCGCGCTGTACTGCAAGATAATGAACGAGAACGGGGCGCCGATTTACGCGATCTCGATACAGAACGAGCCGAATTATGAGGCGAAATACGACGGCTGCGAATGGACGGCTGCGGAAATGCGCGAATTTTTCAAGACGGTGGGGCGCTTCACCGAGGGGATTCCCGGCTGGGGCGGCGGCGCGAAAACCGACTGGGTTAAAACGATGAGCGGGGAATCGGCGAACACCCCGAGTATCAACAACGCGGCCCTCGACGACCCGGCGGCCTTGGAGTACATAGACCTTTTCGGCCGCCACATCTACGGCAACGTGGCTGAAACCGTCGCCTCCAAGGTGCACGACGCGGACAAAGAAATCTGGATGACGGAAATGAACATCAACAGCAATAACGAAGCCGAGTACCCGAACGATTCCACGTATAACTTCTTGTGGAAATTCGCGAACACCGTAGACGTGGTGCTACGGCTGAACAACGAAAACGCCTATATCTGGTGGTACGGCAAACGTTTCTACAGCTTCATAGGCGACGGCGACTACGGCACGATCAAAGGCTCGATTCTGCCGCGCGGCCACGCGATGTCGCATTACGCGAAATACGCGACCGAAACCTACCGCGTCACGCTGACGGCAAACGGCGCCACCGGCTCAGGCACCGCGCTAACCGTGGGGACCAATTTTAACAACACCTCGTACAGCCAGGACTCCACCGCGGTAAAAGTCACGGCTTTCGCGTCGCCCGACGGGAACTCGTATTCGCTGGTGCTGTTCACCCCGACCAACATAAGAGGCGAGGGCGGGATTGACATGGGCGACATCAAGATCAGCTTCCCCTCAGGCTTCACCGCCAGCACGGCGACCGCCATGCGGACAAAAGCCGGGGCGATGGGCAGGCCCGACGACACCACCGTCCTTATAGAAGGCGGAGCCGCCGCGCTGGTGTCCCTGCCGGCAGGGCAGATTCTTTCGGTTAAGTTCACAAGATAAAAACAATGAGCAATGAGCAGTGAGCAGTTAGCAATGTTAAGACGCGGCAGTCTTTCATTGCTCATTGCTAATTGCTCATTGCTAATTGAACAAAAGGAGATATGCATGAAAAAATATTTGGGCTTGCTTCTGTTCGCTTTCGCGGCCCTCGCGGCTTACGCGCAGGAGGCTACAGCCGCCGCGCCCGTGCCGCCCCCCGCGCCGGTCGAGCCGACCCAGAAGCTGGGCGATTTTACGTTTGACGGGTTTGTCAGGACCGGCTTTATCTGGAGGAAAGCCGAAGAATACGGGCAGCCTACGGACGAGGAGGTGTTTTTCGGAAGCCTGGACGACTCCGGCTACAATTTCATTAAAAACCAAGGGCCCTCCGGGCGCGCGCGTATGAATTTTACCTACTCCATCGGCAACGTGGGCATTAAGGGCCGGCTGCAACTGGATTACGGCAGCACCGACGCCCCCGGATGGCCGTACCTTTTCGGGTATATCAACGCCTTTGAAGACCAGCTAACCCTGTCAATGGGCAGGCTGGGAGCCTCCCCCTGGGGGACGGGCGGCCCTGAAATGTGGAAGGAACTGGAATCCATCGGCAAGGACGGGGTAGGGATGAGGGTGGAGTACAAGCCGAAATTCGTGCCCGGCCTGAACGCCGGTTTCGTCCTGAACAGGTACGACAGCGGCACGGACGGCAAACCCCCCGACAGGAAGCTGACCTTTGAGGACATAATGCGGGAAACGGTGTTAGGCGTGTCCTACGAGCACGAGTATTTCCTGGCGCGCCTCGCGTACCGCCTGGACTGCGACTATGACTCGCGGGCGGGAGATAGATCGTTAGCGAGGCTGAAGGAAGGCGACAGCCTCGTCTACCGCGCCGAGGAGCGGATAATCAAGAACTACCTGCCCGGCGCCCAGGTTTGGGCGATGGGTTATATAGAAGGCATCGGGGCCGAAGAAGAAGCGCTCGATAACGGTTTCCTGTTTATGGAAAACTGGCTTTTTCTGCAATACGGGCAGGACTGGGGCACCGCGCAGTTCCGCCTGGGCTACCTCTATTCCGGGTCAAGGGGCGTGATTTATCTGAGGCCCAATTACTATCATAATTTCCTGAACAAGCTGATCACCGTGGGCGCGCTTTTCTCTTACGCCAACGATTTCGGCGACGGCAAAATCAACGACAACGCCCCCTACACGGAAATCCAGCTTGAGCCTAAGCTCCAGATTAACTTCCCGAACGCCTATGTGGCGTTTACGTACAACTTGAGGCAGACATACTCGGCGCCGCAGACGCAGCCGAAGAAGGAAGACCTGCCCCTCAACCGTTTCCAGACCATAAACATCAGGTTCGGGATGACGTTCTGACAAAAGAGCAATGAGCAGGTAGCAAAGAGCAAAGGAAGATGTAACAGTCTTGACTTTGCTCATTGCTCATTGCTCATTGCTCACCAGGACAAACGCATGAATGAATTTTTACCACGAACCACACGAACCAACACGAACTTGCTGTTAGAAAACCATTATTAACCTTCAAATTCCATGAAAAAAGATGGAACATGAAGGTTTTCCGGCAATATCTAAGTTAGGGTTCGTGTGGTTTGTGTGGTTCGTGGTTAATTCTCTTCCAAAACCGTATGTTCATGCGTTTGTCGTGCATTGATCACTTGTATCATTGATCTTTTTTCATATTTTCAATAAAATCTTCCAATATTTTATCAGAGATCCTAAATTTATTATTTTTCATAATAATTATAATTTCTATCGTTTCATCAAGAGTAATTATTTTATCTTGATTATTTTTAGGCATCTCTGCATTCCTTGATTAATTCCGCTAATTGCGCGTCACCGTCAAAACCGCCGCCATATTTTCCCATTTCTTCTATAAATGTTCTTCTATTTATACCTAAAGTTTGCGCTATTCCGCTGCTTGTAAATATATTATTATTATGTAAAGCAACACCGAGTATCATCTTTATGTCAAATTCTGTAAGATTTTTACGCTGTAATATAGAATCATTTATATCTAATTCAAGTTTCATACTACCCCCTAAGCCCCCTTTCTAATCAATTATATCATTAAAAGTAACAGCGTCAATACATGTAACAGCCTTCCTGCGGAATAGCGAGCCTTCCGACAGACCTCGAATTACGCTCAGGTTGAGGCTCCATATTTGTATCAAGCTCCGATTTCCTAGCAGCTCTTTATTCCTCATTCCTCATTCCTCACTCCTAATTTTATGTGTCCTTGCTCTTTGCTCACTGTTTATAGTATACTTCCTTCATGTTAGGCAAACTGATTCGGGAGATTCTCGCCGAAGCCCCCGCCTCGCAGGATGCGGAGATCCGGGGATGGGTCAGGACAAGACGGGAAATGAAAAACCTTGTCTTCATTGAAATCAACGACGGTTCGTGCATCGCCGGAATCCAGTGTACTTTTGACCGGGGCGAAGGCGCGTTTCCCGCTGAAACTGAAAAGGCCCTCGCGCAAATATGCACGGGAACGGCGGTCGTTGTAAAAGGGCGGCTCGTCCCTTCCCCGGCCTCGGGGCAGGCGGTTGAGGTTTCCGCCGGCTCCGTTGCGATACTCGGCGGGGCGGAAAATTACCCCTTGCAGAAAAAACGCCATTCGATGGAATTCCTGCGGGAGATCGCCCACCTGCGTCCCAGGACAAACACCTTCGGCGCGGTACTGCGAGTCCGCAGCCGTATGGCCTTCGCTATCCACGAGTTTTTTACGGGGCGCGGTTTCCAATACGTCCATACGCCGATTATTACGGCAGGCGACGCCGAGGGCGCGGGGGCTATGTTCCAGGTTACCGCGCTTGACCTCGAAAAGCTGGCGAAAGCGGGAAACGCCCAGGCCGGTTCCGCCGGAATTAACTACGACAAAGATTTTTTCGGAAAAAAAACTTTCCTTACCGTTTCCGGCCAGCTTGAGGCGGAGACCTGCGCCACGGCCCTTTCCCGCGTGTACACTTTCGGCCCGACTTTCCGCGCGGAGAATTCCAATACAACCAGGCATCTTGCCGAGTTCTGGATGGTCGAGCCGGAAATCGCCTTCGCCGATCTCGGCGACAATATGGCGTTAGCTGAAGATTTTCTTAAATTCATTTTTAAAAAAGCGCTTGAGGAGTGTATTGACGACCTGAAATTTTTCGACGCGCATATTGAGAAGGGCGTTATAGACACTTTAACGCATGTGGTAAATTCACAATTCGCCCATATAACTTACACGGACGCCGTAGGGGAACTGGAAAAAGCGGTAAAAAACGGGACTGTTTTTGAATTTAACCCGCATTGGGGCTGCGATTTGCAGAGCGAGCACGAGAAGTACCTTACCGAAAAGGTCGCCGCGGGCCCGGTAATCGTTACCGATTACCCGAAAGAAATCAAGGCTTTTTACATGAAGCAGAACGACGACGGCAGGACGGTCAGGGCGATGGACGTTCTGGTTCCCCGCCTCGGTGAAATTATAGGCGGCTCCCAGCGCGAGGAAAACCTGGAAAAACTCTGCTCCCGCATGAAAGAAACGGGGATGAATATCGACGATTATTCCTGGTACCTGGATCTGCGCCGCTACGGCACGGTTCCCCACGCGGGATTCGGTCTTGGTTTTGAACGCCTGATACAGTATATTACCGGTATGGCGAACATCAGGGACGTTATCCCGTTCCCCAGAGCAGTAGGGCAGATCAAATAGCAAAGAGCAGGGAGCAAATAGCAAAGAAAGAAAATGAAATTACGAACAACTAACACTTTTCCTTTTTCCTTTTTCCCTCTTCCCTTTGCTATTTGCTATTTGCTATTTGCTATTTGTTTTTGCTCATTGCTCTTTGCTGAAACTCCTGAGATTGGCTCGCAGGCGGCGGTGGTGATTGACGCGGAAACAGGGACGACGGTCTACGCGAAAAACGCCTTTGACGAAATCCCCCCCGCCTCCCTCGCCAAACTGATGACCATGCACCTGGTGCTGAACGAGGTCAATGAAGGCCGGGCATCGCTGGACGATATTGTCCCTTTAGGAAAAGAAAGCTGGGCGCAGAACCAGCCGCCCAGATCAAGTTTGATGTTCCTTGCCCCGGGGCAGAAAGTGACCCTGCGCGAAATTATGCTGGGGCTGGCAATCCCTTCGGGGAACGACGCTGCTGTGGCGGCGGCGCTCTACATCGCCCCTTCGGTTGACGACTTCGCGGATTTAATGACCAGGGAGGCAAGGCGCATGGGGCTGGCGAAAACAATTTTTGTCGAGCCGTCCGGCATTTCGGAAGACAATATGACCACAGCAGCCGAATTTGCGGCGTTTTGCAGGGAGTACCTGCGGCTGCACCCCTACAGCCTTTCCGAATTTCACTCGGTGAGGGAATTCGCCTATCCCAAAGCGGAGAACATGGGGGAAGCGTTTCGCAACAGGCCGGGAACCATCGTGCAGATAAACCGGAACAACCTGTTACGAACGTTTCCGGGGACGGACGGCCTTAAAACCGGCTATATTGACGAGGCGGGATACAACATAGCCCTTACCGCCGAGAGGGACAATACCCGCTTCATTGCCGTTATCCTCGGCGCTCCGGCAGGGCCGGGAGGCTCCGGTATCCGCGACCGCGACGGCGAAAGGCTCCTGTCGTGGGCCTTTGCGAATTTCAAAACGATACGCCCGCAAATCAAGCCGCTTGAGCCTGTAAGGTTATGGAAGGGCAGGGAAAAACAGGTTTCGTTGCGGGTATCCGAACCGCTGCCCTTTACAGCCCCGGCCGGCCGAGGCGCGTCGTTAAAATACGCCGTAAGGACAAACGAGCCTTTGATCGCCCCCTTACCCGCTTCCAGTCCCGCAGGCTGGCTTATACTCGCCGACGACGAAGGCGAACTGCGCCGCATACAGCTTGTCACCGCGAAGGAATATCAGCAGGGGAACATCTTTAAACGGATATGGGACAGCATAAGGCTGCTGTTTCAAAAGAAAAAATAAAAAATAATAGGGAAAAAAGTAAGATTGTTATAAGCAATCCGAGCTACCTTCTTGAGCTTCCTTTTTTCTTTTTTATCTCTTCTTTTTTCTTTTTACAGGAATAGCGCGTCGGCGAAGATAAAGTGCAGAATGGAGATTAGCAAAAGCGCGATGCCCGCCGCTTTTTTATTCTGCAATAAGGTGTCGCCGAGCCGGTCAATCTTCCCTTCGCTGTCGGTAATGTCGCTCCCGGCGGGACTACTCCTGTAGAAACCGAAGATAAGGATGAACCCCGCGCCGATACCCGCCAGGGCCGGGAGCAGGTCCCCGAGAATGTATATGGGTTTGCTCCCGTCCGGGTGCGCCGGTAACAGGAATTTCAGTATGCCTGTTATTGCGGTCAGAATACCAATGACAAGGCGCAACCCTCCTGACGAAAGGGAGAACCTGGAGCCGCCGCCAGCCGTCGAGCCGCCTTCTATCGCGTCTCCAGAGACAAGAAGAAAACCTGCCAGCCCGTTAAGAACTATAGATAAAAGGTAAAGCTGTTTCATTGCAATTACAATAAATTAAAAAACGCTTTTAGTCAAGAGGGGAAAAACAAAAGAACAAAGAGCAATGAGCAAAGAGCAATGAGCAAAGTTAAGATCTTGTATCTTACTTTGCTCTTTGCTCATTGCTCTTTGCTCATTTGTAAATGGCTGATAGTATTAACATCAGCACGCAGAAAAAGATTATCGTGCCCAAAAGCATCGCGTTCGGCTTGCTGCTTATTAACGCGCCGAATATGCCGAAACGCCTGCGCGGCGGCTCGCTGTACAGATTCCGGACAGCCTGAGAGGCTTTCTCCAGGCGGCGTTCCCGGCTGTAATGATACACTATCTCCTTGCCCTGGACGTTTTCATTGCTCAGTTTGTACTTCGCGTTCGGCCTTTTCTTCTCTTTGCCGCTCTCGTCGCCCGTTTTGCTGTTCTCGTCACCCATCATTACACCTCCAGCCATGCCGCGCCCGCTACGGATGACGCCGCGCGGGCTATCTCCATCGGGTCGGCGAATTTTCCGGCAACGCCTTTAGAGGCTGCCGCCTGTATAAGTAACGCCCCTGCGGCGCGCGCGCACGCGTAAGCGTCAAAAACGCCGTTTTTTGTTTCGCCCGCTTTCCATCTCGCCGCTATGGAGGCGCAGAAACCCGCCAGAACGTCGCCGGTCCCGCCTGTGGCAAGCGCGGGGATCATCCCGTCGATGACGCTGATGAGTCCGCCCGGCGACGCGGCGTACATGACGTGGCTTTTTAACAGTATAACGGCGTTTGCCTTCGCGGAAGAATCGCGCAGCGCCTGTATCGGGCAGCGGAGAATCTCGTCTTTTTTAACGCCGCAGTAGGCGGCGAATTCCCCGACGTGGGGGGTCAGTATGACGTTCCCGTGAAAAACCATGCCTTTCGCCAGGGCTATCGCGTCGGCGTCAAGTACCAGGGGGACTCCCTGCTCCTCAAGGTTCAGGCATTTTTCCAGTATGCGTGTCCGGTCTTCGCCCTTGCCCCAGCCCGGCCCCAGCAAAACCGCTGTCGGGGTAAAACGGCTGTCATTTGCGGGGCCGGGAACCGCCATAATGCCCGAACAGCCGGACGCTACGACAGGGTATATCGAAGGGTCAACGATAAGCCGGATAAGCCCCGCGCCCGCTGCCTGCGCCCCCTGCGCCGCGAGTTTTGCCGCCCCTGTCGCGCCCGGGGAACCCGCCCAAATTTCCACCAGGCCGCGTTCGTATTTATGGGCGGTTTTCGGTATTGCCGGAATTGCGGCGCTGGCGTTTTCCCATGCCAGAAATTCCGCCTCGCGGTATTTGCCGCAAAGGGCGGGCGGGAATATCCCCTTCACGGGAAGTATCTTCCCGGCGTAAGGCCTGCTTGCCGGCGCGTACAGGCAGATCTTTTGCGGTTCAACAGCCAGGGTCGCGTTAGCTGTAATTATCGGCATCCCCTGCTGCCAGCCGTCAAAACTGCCGGAAGGAATGTCAATGGAGACGGTAAACGGTTTGGGAAGCCTGTTCCTTTTAAAGTTGGCGTTGTTAACCTTGCTTATATACCGGTTAACAGCCTCGGCCATTTCCAGCGCCGCGCCGCGCAGGGGGCTGTTCAGCCCTGTTCCGGTTATCCCGTCAATTATAAAATCGGTTTTGCTTAACGCCGCCTGGGCCTGCCCGGAATCCCATTCCGTTGTCTGAACGCCGAGTTTCTGAATAGCCAGCAAAGCCTGGGAAAGGGGAGTTTTATTATCAGCCGCCGGGCGGCCCGCCGCCGATCGGGAGGCAAAAACCCGGCAGTCCGGCGCGGACGTATAGCCGCCGAGTATAAGCGCCCTGAGCATCACCAGCGCGTCGGCGGCGTTATTGCCGCTCCCCGCAAGCACGGTGAAGGAATTTATACAGTGCCTGCCTTTGAGGAATTCCTTTGAAAAAACAGCCGCGCAGGCCCTTCCCGCCGCTTCGACAAGGGCGGAAGGCTCCAGCCCCCATTGGGAGGACGCCTCGGCGTCCAAAGCCCTGGCCCCCTCAGCCGAAACCAAAACCCCGCCCAAATTGCACCTAACCGGTTTCATAGCTTCCTTTATTCCTCATTCCTCATTCCTAATTCCTCATTATTCTTTAATTCCCATAAACCCGTCCATGCGCCACCACACCACTTTCACTTTCCACTCGTCCGCCAGCAGGGCGGAAAGTATCCCCTCCGGGGAAAGGTGAAAATTGTTGAAACTCGATTCCCCGGCTTCCAGCCCGATAAATCCCCGGCGCTGGTCGTGCCCGTTTGAATCCATACGCAATACCGCATAACCGGCTTCAACGGGAAAATAAAGCAAAATTCCGCCGCCGTTTACCAGCCCGAGCATCGAATACAAAAGGCGCACGTTGGCTGTCCTTCCGTTTTCGGAATAGCTGTACTCGTATAAAGGCGCTTCCGCGTAATTTTCATAATTGCCGCTGTCAACGTCCAGTATCCAGATAAGCGTGCTCATAGGCTCCGTGCTTACGTGGGTGTTTGTCGATTTGTCAAAAATATCCCTGTAGTAATCGACTTTGACGTACAGCTTGCGCGCGTCCGGGGCGGCGATAACCGCGTCTATCGAAGCGATAAAGTCATGCCAGTCGGGCGGGGCGGGGACGGCGCTGTTGGGTATCTGTATCAGGTACGGCTGTTCCCCGCGGGAGGTGTACCAGTAGACGTTCCAGCCCTGCGGCAGAAGGCAGACGACGGCGATTTCATCCTGCACGGAGGCGTATAAACCGGCAATGCGGGGGAAAGGCCCGCCGCCCGGCCCCCCCTGGCCCAAATATTCGATAAAGCGCCCGTCTTCGTCAAAGTGCAGAATGACGCTCTCCTGCAATACGCGGTTTTTTGCGTCGATAACGTGCCTTTCGCGGGGCAGGCGTTCCTCGACGTAGATGTGTTTGCGGGAATCCACGGCGATTTTGCCCGGGGCGCGTAACGGGTAGGTGAACGCCCAGCGCGTTACAAGGGGGCCGTTATCCGCTTTTGGCTTGAGGTTTGCCGGCTGGGGGTTCGTTTCGTCATTGTAAATCAAAAACAGCAGATCGCCGTATGAATTGTACCTGACAATTTTTCCGCCGTTGCTGTCCGAAATGTAAAAAAGCCCGTCTTTCATGGCGATCTCCGCCTGCCTGATCCCGCCGTCACCCTCAAAGCTGTACAGGGCGATCTGATCCTCCATGGGGCCTATGTCCAGCGAAAAGAGGTCTTCCCTTTGTATTGAATCGACGCCTTCGCGGGCGCATGACGCGCTTGCGAGGCAAGCGGCAAATAAAGCAAGAATTAACCACGGAGGACACGGAGTTACACGGAGGAAGAATAAGATACCTCCGCGCCCTCCGCGGTTAAAAATTCTTTCTTGACAGTTCCTTGGTTTCATGCTGGGGGTATTATACTACTATTGAAACAAGTGCCGCAACCTTGTTATAGTATATTAATGGCCCGCCGTATAATTTTATTTTTTTTAGTAGCCCTCGTTTGGGTACCGGCCTGTTTCGGACAGGCTACCGCGCTCAGGGATTATGTCGGCATGATAAGCCAGAATTTCCATCCGAACGTTGTCGCTTACATGGAAAAATTCCGGGAAAACCTTCAAAAACGCGGCTATGAGTCCGCCGTAAAGGGCATCGACCGTTTTCTGAAAGGCGATTCCGGAACCGGCTTTGTGTATGTCGCGGATAACGGCAATAATTATATTATAACCAACTACCACGTAATCTCCCAGGCGGTCAGCCTGTCGGTGACTTTTGAGAAAGTTGACGGGGGAAAAACAAAATATACCGACCTGAGCATCATTGCCGCGGATGAAGACATGGACATCGCGTTACTGGCGTTTCCGCAAGGGCAGAAGCCTTTCAACAGGGGGCTGGCGTTTCTGAACCGCCCGCTCCAGGAAGGCGACAGCGTTTACTCCGCCGGTTTCCCCGGCCTCGGCGACTCGATGATCTGGCAGTTCGGCAGCGGCATGGTGTCGAACGCTTCGGTTCGGCTTCCCGCCCCGGATAATCCCGACAGCACAATAGGGCCGTTTATCCAGCACACCGCCCAGGTGGACCCGGGGAATTCGGGCGGCCCGCTTCTGGCGCAGACGCAGGGGGTTCCCACGGGCTTTGCCGTCGCAGGGATAAACACCCTGAGCGCGCGGTACCGCCAGGCGGCGAATTTTTCCATCCCCATGTACCAGGTACGGTCTTTTCTTGATTCAAACCTGAAAACGAAAAAAGCGAACGATTTGGAAGGGCTTAGGGCAAGGATCGATTCTTTTATCAAAGGCATTGATGACGCTAAACCTTTCTACCGCCATATCTCCGGGTATCTTTCCAACGCATGCACCGCCGAAAACGCCGAGTACGCCCTTTCGCAGATGACCGGCAATGCTCCCCGGAGGGTGCAGGAGGACATTCTGCAAACCTTCTCCCATTCCCCTGTTGACGGGATGTCCTACGCCGTAGCGTGGACTATAGAAAACGCACTGAGGAACAAGGGGAAAAAAATATCCGTTGTTGTAGCTTCTATTGAAGCGGCAGACGACAATAATTACACGGTAAATCTTATTGTTAATAATAATGCCATTAAATCAGAATGGACAAACGAGTACGGCATCTGGAGGATCAGGACATTCGGAAGCTTTGCCTCGGGCGACGCCTCCCTGATTAAGGAAAAAGCCCCGGCAAGCAGTTTGCGCGCCGACCCCAACCTTCAGGTTTCAACCGGCATGGCGTATATTGCGGAGCGGGGTTTTGGTCTCGGCGCGGATCTGTACCTTAGAGCCTGGTGGATTGGTTTCGGAACCAATACGCTTTTTGCGGAAAACTTTTTCCAGTTTGAAGGTGTCAGCGCCTTTTTTCTTCCTTTAAAAGCAACAAACATAGCGTTTACCCCTTTTGGGGGTATGGGGTTTGGTTTCCAGATTTTCGGCATGGATGATTCAGTAGTTAAAGGCGACCTGGGCTTTTCTTTCCAGGGGGGCTTCCAGCTTACCACGTCTGCGGTTCCCGGTTTGTTTTTAACGGCGACATTTAAACGGAATTTATATTTCCTTCATTGGGATGATAAATCCCCCCCCGACCAGAACCTTTTTTATGTCGGCATAGGCTATGGGTTTTGATCTCTTGACTAAATTTGCCCGCTCCCCTAATGTAAGGGGGAGGGGTAATGTATGAAACGCTTGCTGCTGGTTTTATATGCCGGACTTCTGCTTAACGTGCATGTATTTGCCCAGTGGGAGGATGACGACTATGATGATTACGACCGGCCGGCAACAAACGCTTCCGGCACAGAAATTATTATAAATCCGGGGACAGAAGAAGCGTCCGAGCAGAGGCTGACATTGCCTAATTCCCAGCCGATAAATTTATATTTCTTCAATAATGTGCAGGCCCCGGCGCCTCCCCCCCAGGCCGCGCCGCCCAGGCCCGCTGAACCTAAAGCCGAACCTTCTCTCCCGCTTCCGGTTCCCCTTAATCCGCCGCCGCCTCTGCCTGTGCCCCCTGTTGAGTACAGGTTTATTCCGTCTCCCCCTGTTGAATACTGGTTTATTCCGCCTCCCCCTGTTGAGTACAGGTACATCCCGCTGCCCCCGCCCGAACCTGTATATGTGCCGCCGCCTCTGCCTCCTCCTCCGCCCGCGAATATCCGGGTTATCCCGGCTTTGCCGGACCCCAACAGTTCCAGGGTGTACCGGTTGCAGGTAGGCGCTTATTCGGTGCATAGTACGGCGGAAAGGATAGCGCAGCAGTTATGCGCCGCAGGCCTTCAGGCGGGTATTGAATATCATAATTCGCTGACGAGGGTGGTCGTGCAGGATGTGCGCGCCTCGGACGCGGCTTCGATAGTGCAGACCCTGGGATTAATGGGGTTTCAGGAAATTTGGATAAGGGAAAAATAAGGAAATAAGGAAAATATGGTAGATAAATTCATCAAGGCTTTGTTCGGCTCCCAGCACGAGAGGGACCTAAAAGCGCTGCTCCCTATATTACACGCAGTCAACGAAAAAGAGTCCTGGGCTGCGGGCCTGCCCGCTGAAGAATTTCCCAAACAGACGGAAAAACTGCGGGAGCGTTACAACAGCGGCGAAAGCCTGGACCGTCTTCTGCCCGAGGCGTTTGCCCTGGCGCGGGAAGCGGCAAGGCGCAACCTCGGCGAGCGCCCCTACGACGTGCAGGTGATGGGTTCCATTGTCCTGCACCAGGGCAAGATCGTCGAAATGAAAACAGGCGAAGGCAAGACATTGATGTCCGTAGCAGCAGCCTACTTGAACGCCATACCCGGCAAAGGCATTCACGTTGTCACTGTCAACGATTACCTGGCGAGCCGCGACGCCGAATGGATGCGGCCTATTTTCAGCTTCCTGGGGATGACTGTCGGGACTATACTTTCCGACATGGACAACGACAGGCGCAAGGAAAATTACGCCTGCGACATTACCTACGGAACCAACAACGAATTCGGCTTTGACTACCTGCGCGACAACATGCACCGGGGAATGGAGCAAAGGGTGCAGCGCGGGCATAACTATTGTATTGTTGACGAGATCGACTCAATACTTATCGACGAGGCCCGCACCCCGCTGATCATTTCAGGAGCAGCCGAGGACGACACCTTTAAATTCGCCGAGGTTGACAAACTTCTTGGCAACCTGAAGGAAGCCGAGAAAAAAGAAAACGGCGAGTACCCCGACGAAACCCAGGGCGAAGTGATTGTCGGCGATTACAAGATCAACGAAAAAAACAAAAACATTTCCTTTACCAACCAGGGCCTTGCCGTTATCGAGGAGATCCTGCAAAAGCGCGGCCTTATCCAGGGGGCAATTGTAGACGAGGGGAATTTTGAATACATACATTACTTTACCCAGGCGCTGAAAGCCCACAAACTTTTTCATCTGGACGTTGACTACGTGGTGCAGGACGGGCAGGTGCAGATTGTCGATGAATTTACCGGGCGCATACTGCACGGAAGGCGTTATTCGGACGGCCTGCACCAGGCGATAGAGGCGAAAGAGCGTATCAAGATCGCCCAGCGCAACCGCACCCTTGCGACTATCACTTTCCAGAATTATTTCAGGCTCTACTCTAAAATATCCGGCATGACGGGAACAGCGGACACAGAGGCCGCAGAATTCAGCAAGATTTACAAGCTCGAGGTCGTTGTTATCCCGACGAACCTGCCTGTCGCCCGTCTGGACGAGAACGACGTTGTGTACCTGAACGAGACGGACAAGTACAAGGCGCTTTGCGACGAAATCGCCGAGGCTAACAAAAAAGGCCAGCCCATGCTGGTCGGCACGGTCTCAATTGAAAAATCGGAGAGGATCTCCGCCCTGCTGACAAGGCGCGGCGTGAGGCACGAAGTGCTGAACGCGAAGAACCACGCGCGCGAGGCGCTGATAATCGCCGAGGCGGGCGCGAAAGGCGCGGTAACGATTGCGACTAACATGGCGGGGCGCGGCACGGACATCAAGCTCGGCGGCAGCCCCGAATCCCGCGCAAGAAGGCGCGCCGGAACCCAGGCGACAGCGGAACAGTACGCAAGTATCTTCAATGAAGAATACGCGAAGTGGAAGAAGGACTATGAAGAAGTAAAATCGCTCGGCGGCCTGTACGTCATCGGCACGGAGCGGCACGAGAGCCGCCGTATAGACAACCAGCTAAGGGGCCGTTCGGGAAGGCAGGGCGATCCGGGCAGGAGCAAATTCTTTATCTCTATGGACGACGAGCTTATGAGGCTGTTCGGCGGCGAGAAAATGAAGAACGTTATGTCAAGGATAGGCATGGAAGGCGGGGAGCCTATTTACCATCCCTGGCTGAACAAGAGCATTGAGAACGCCCAGAAAAAAGTCGAGGAGCGCAACTTTGAGATTCGCAAGCATCTTCTGGAATACGACGACGTATTGAACCAGCAGCGGAAATTTATCTACGAACAGCGGGACGCGATTCTTCTTGACAATGATTTGAAAAAACGGGTTAACGAAGCCACAGCCGATATGGCGGGGGCGATGGTTGACGATTTCAGCAGGGAGCAGCGGCAGGACGCGGCAGGGGCCTTAAAAAACCTCAACGAACAGCTTAAATCCAAATTCGGCTATCAGCTTACGCCGGATCAAAACGAAATTAAAAACCCCGACGCGCTTGAAAAGAAGATCGTCGCGGATCTTGAAAAGGATCTTAACGACAAGGAAGCGCTTATAGGCCATGACTATCTTAACGCTTTTATCAGGGACAACTACCTCCACGCCGTTGACTACAAATGGCTTGATCATCTGGAGAACATGGAAGCCTTGCGCGAGGCTGTTTATCTGCGCCATTACGCCCAGAAAAACCCCCTTACCGAATACAAGGTGGAAGGTTTCCAGATTTTTGACAAGATGGTTGACGACATACGCCAGGAGATAGCGTCGCGCCTGCACCTTATAAGGATTCAGGTCGCGCCTCCCGACGGCGCCCGCCGTCCCGGCAGGACAATAGCCACCTCGCAATCGGCAAGCCACAGCAGCATGGCCTCTTTCAGCGGCGGCTCGGGCGGGCGTACTTCTTCGCCCATGGGCGCGGCAAGCACTCCCGACGGCGCGACCGTTATACGCAACCATCCCAAGGTAGGCCGCAACGACCCGTGCCCGTGCGGGAGCGGGAGGAAGTACAAGCACTGCCATGGCAAAAATTAGGAATTAGGAATGAGGAATTAGGAATAATAAGAGAAGAAATTCCTTTTTTCACTTTTCACTTTTTTCTTGACCGGAACGCTGCCCTATGCTTATATTTAGGTAGGAGTAAAAAATGACCGGATGGGATATTTTGAACGAAATGATGAAAAGCCTCCCCCCCATAGTGGCAATGCTGTTTTTCCTGGCGGCTGGAGTAATCTTTGCCATAGGCTTTTTCCGTCACGGCGTAAATTTTGTCAAATACGGATTCGGCCAGCAAGAAATGGGCGATTTGAGTAAAAAGATAGACGGGCTTGATACCCGTTTGTCAGATAAGATCACCAATCTTGACAGCCGTTTGACAGAAAAAATCACCAATCTTGATAACCGTTTGACAGAAAAAATCAACGGCCTTGACAGCCGTTTGACAGAAAAAATTAACAATCTTGATACCTGTTTGACAGAAAAAATCAACGGGCTTGATACCCGTTTGACAGAAAAGATCAACGGCCTCCATGATGAATTTCATATTGAGCTTGAAGCTATTAAAGTAAATCATTTTGGCTATCTTAAAAATTTTCTCAGCGAGCTTACCAGTATTTTATTGGACAAAGATATTATCAACAATACTGAAAAAACAAGGCTTGACAATCAGCTCCGCGATATGTAACCGATATTCCTCATTCCTCATTCCTAATTCTCTCAAACGCGTCATACCCGTTTTTCTTGTAACGCTGCAGCACGGCTTTGCTTTCGTTTCTTGAGAAGGGGCCGAGCAGCACCCGGAACAGGGGTTTCGTGTCGGTGCCTATATTGTGTATTACCACAGGGCTTGTCGTCCCTACCCGGCTGATTGCGTCTTCCACATGGTCGGCCCTTGTGTACGCCCCGATCTGGACATACCATTTGCCGCGTTCAAGATTGCTGATAAGGGGGGCGCGGAACGGCGAGAAATTCTCGACAACAGGCGGCGCCGTTGGCTGCGGCGGCGCCGCAACCGGCGGCGCCGTAACCGGCGGATCAATGGGCGGGATAAATAATTCAGGCGGAAGAACCGTCTGCTTGTCGGCCTGGGGTATCCTTTGCTGCGAAGGTAAAAGAACGAGGTTCGCGGAAGAGCCTTCCTGGGCAAGGGCAGGATCAATTCCGGCGACAGACAGCAGAAGAATTAACAGCAGAAGGGGAAGCGCCCCAATCATATTTTTCATATATCCTTTCTCTATTTTATTTGGTTGGCAATCAAACCGATAGTTCTTTTTATGTTCTCGCTCTCTTCTTTTGCGCTGACGGGTTTGTCATCCGTGTATACCTGTTCTTTTATCAGTTTCTGGGAATTCGTGCTGAATAAACGAAGGTACACCTCCCTGGGTTTGGCTGCATCAGTCCTGTCAGGATTATCAACAACGGCTATGAGAAAATAATCCATCCCGTTTTTTTTCGCTTCATCGTATTCCTTTTTCGCTTCTGCGGGAAAGCTTTCTTCGGGCTTCCGGTCAAGGCGCGTCATGCGCCCGTTGCTCACAATATGGCCCGCCTCAAAAAGAACGTCCATCAGGGCGTTTTCCCACATCATTGAATACTGGCTTTTGGGGCTTCCCGGCGGCATGCCGGTCTCTATTACAAGGCAGGAAACGGTCGCCGCAGACATGCCCGGCAGAGCGGCGGCGCAGAAAAATAAACCAAAAATAAGATATTTTTTCAAAATATAATCCTTAAATACAATTATCGGCTGTTTTCTCCTGACGAATAATGATATACTGAATAATTATTGGAAAAGGCCCATGAATTATTACGCAATACAGGTAAAAACAAGAGGCGAAGAAAAATTTATTAAACTGTTCAGTTCCCTCCACCCGGAAGTGCGCCTGCCCATGTATTTCCCCAGGCGGCGAATCGACATACGGCGGAGGGGCGTTATCCGGCAGTCCACGGTCGCGGTCTTTCCCGGCTATATATTTATCGAGGCCGGGATCGAGGACATACTTGCCCACCAGTGGGCTTTCCGGCGCACGGACGGTTTTTACCGTTTTCTCAGGTCGAACCAGGACATAAGCCCCCTTGCGGACAGGGATCTTGAACTGGTGCTGCATTTTGTAAAGAGGGCGGGCCCGGTCGCCGGAGTGTCCAGGGTGTATTTTAACGAGGATTCCCGCATTGTTGTTACAGAAGGCCCTTTAATTGGGCTTGAGGGAAGGATAATAAAGGTCGATAAACGTAAGAAGAGGGCAAAGGTAAAATTAAACCTTTATGACGATTCATTCGCAATTGATCTAGCCTTTGAAGTGATTGGAGCACTAGAAAGAAATTAGGAATGAGAAATGAGAAATGAGGAATAAAGAGAATATCATGGTATCATACTCCGATTTTCTGACCGCGCCTTATTCTTTATTCCTAATTCCTCATTCCTAATTCCTAATTCTTTTGCGGGGGGGGTGAAAATGACAACTCAGAAATCGCGGCGTTTGTACATTATCGGGGCGGGGTTCGCCGGGAGATCCCTGGCGAACGAGATAAAATCCAAAGCGGTGTTCGGCGAGGTGGTGGCGTTCCTGGACGATGATCCTGAGAAAATAGGCCGCCAGATCGAGGACATTCCGGTGCTGGGGCCTATACGCGACGTGGCCCGGCTGCTGCGGATGAACCCTGCGGACGAGGCGATAATCGCCATTCCGGGGGCGAGCCGCGAATATCTTAAAGACCTCTATTCAATCCTGAAAAAAGCCGGTTTCGAGAAAATAAGCATACTGCCGGGAATCTCCCAGATAATCGAGGGGGACGCCCGCCTGATACAGACCCGCTCCATTGACCCCCAGGACCTCCTGGGCAGGACTCCGGTGGCAATCCAGTTAAAGCAGAGCCTCTCGTACCTGCGGGGGAAGCGCGTCATGGTCACCGGGGCCGGAGGCTCCATCGGCAGCGAACTAAGCCGCCAGCTTCTTTCGGCGGGCGTGTCGCGGCTCTACCTCTTCGGCCACGGGGAAAATTCGATCTACCAGATTGACAGCGAACTGCGGCTCTTGCAGGAAGAGGGCGTCGGGGAAAAAACAAGCGTGGTTCCGGTAATCGGCGACCTTAAGGATTCGGATTACGTGGACTACATCATGGGCCATCTCCGCGCCGACGTGGTGTTCCACACCGCCGCCTACAAGCACGTCCCCATGATGGAGGAAAACCCCGTAGCGGCAATTGAAAACAACGTCTTCGGCACCGAGAACCTTATCAGGGCGGTTATTACCAGCGGGGCAAAACGCTTCGTCCATATCACCACGGATAAGGCCGTAGATCCCGTCTCGGTATACGGCGCGTCGAAACTGATATGCGAACAGCTTGTCATTGAGGCCGCTGCGGTTTCGCCTAACTTTATGGTCGTGCGCTTCGGCAACGTGCTGGGATCGCGGGGTTCCATAGTGCCGCTCTTTCAAAAACAGATAGAGAAGGGGGGGCCGGTCACCATAACCCATCCCGACATGCACCGCTGGTTTATGACAATCCCCGAAGCCTGCTCTCTTGTGTTAAAGGCCGGCGGCGTAGGAGAGAACGGCAAGCTCTACCTTCTTGACATGGGCGAGCCTGTGCGTATACGCGATCTTGCCGAGCAGATGATCCGCTTCTACGGCTTCGAGCCTGAAACCGACATCAAAATCGAATACACCGGCCTGCGCTCAGGCGAGCGCCTAGGCGAGCGTCTATGGTCGGACGACGAGATACCGAGGGAAACCGAGTACAGCCGCATACTCCGCGTTGACAGGAAAAGCCCCGGCAGTATCGATCTTGCCGTCCTGATGGAAAAACTCAAGCCCATTTGCCGTTTTGATCCGAACCAGCCGCAGAAATACCGCGACAGCAATATCCTGCGCTCTGTGCTGGAAGAGGCGATACCAAGCATGAAGAAAATGAGGAATGAGGAATTAGGAATTAGGAATAAAGACAGGGAGCAGGGAGCAGTTAGCAGTGAGCAATGGAAAGAAGAAATTCATCACGCTGAGACGAAGGCCATGAGCAGTTTCTCATAACAACGCCCTCACTTCGGAAGAGTACCGCCCGTTGCTTGAGCTTCTTCAAAAGCAACAAAACGCCCCAAAAGTGCCTTGATTGTGCTACGTCTATTTACCATACCATTCTGTGTAAACCTTGTATATGGCTGGATGTAATTCTTTATCATGTATGTAATTAGTCATTATGTATTTTATCATTACATCGTAAAATAATTTAAACGCCTTTCTGTCAATTTTATTACTGATATATTGCTGACATGCAAACTCATAGATATTCAATAATGAGGCAAGAGCATTTAATCTTTCTTCATGGATTAATTGTGTCTGATTATCATCAATTGTTCCACCATTTTTTAATGTTAATTCCATTTCTTTTCTTTTCAATTCAACAGAATAAAAAACATCTGTTTTAACTTGTATTGCATTATTTAATTGAAGCAGATTTGCTGTATTGGTTAACGTATTTGTTTTCCATATTACAGAACCAGATACAGAAACAGATACAATAGATATAACAATTTGCGCTATTATCAATATGTCTTTTTTTGACATCCTGGATTTGACAATATTTGTATTTCGTTTTGTGGCAGGATTCTTACCTTGTTTATTTTTCACTATCTTTCTCCCTGAAAGTTCTTATTAGAAATTGCTTTAGGCTATCATTGTCTAGAGCGTAGAGAAATTTATTATATCCTAATATTTCCTGCAAGTAATCTCTCACAATGGAGATTCTGTCTAAATCCTCTGGCGGTATATAGGTAGGGAGAGGACGAGAACCTAATAAAACCCCGATTGTATAATGATTGTTTTGAAACCTGCTTCTGTTTGGATCGGCGTATTTTTGGTCAAATGTTCTTATATTGATTCGGCTTGCCGTGTCTATATCATGGTATACCGTTCCTATTGGAGAGGTTGGATTACCATAGATAACAACTGAAGGTATAAAAAGGTGAAAAGCGCTGCCAAATTGTTCATCCGGCTGCGGCGTTGAGCTTACGATGCTATATTGAGAATAAGCTCCGGTTATTATTACGCCAGAGATAGCTCGTCTCTCATTGCCATTTACCGGATTCCATGCTGTAGCGCGTAAAGCATGCGCCCCTGAAGGCTCGGTCAGCATGACTGATTCTATACCAGGCTTTTTACGAATAAATATATCGAATCCGGCAACACCATTGTATAAACCATGATCCATCCGAATATCCGTTGAATCCAAGACCAAAGTCGGTGTCTGACCAAAAACGGTTCCTGATAATGGAAAAATGAGAAACAAACATACTATTAGCCATTTGATGCCAACACCTCTTATGGGCAAATTCAACAACATACTGACACCATACCACAAAAAAGCGTAAAGAGCAAGTGTCATGAGGATGGGCACGGCGACAATGGGCATTGCGACGCATTGACAAAATAATACCATAAAAGTAGAATATTTCCATGAAATACATAAAACAAAAGATACTTATTTTAGTGTTTTTCCTATGCCTGATACCTGTTTACAGTCAACAATTCAGCTTTGGAGCAATTCCAGATCCGGTACGTTACAGGCAGATTAATTCCTCGCCTGTTTTAGTTACAAGAAATTATACTTCTGATATTACACCTTCGTCTTCTCTTAAACAATATAGCCCTATACCTGAAGACCAGAGACCATTCGGAACTTGTACTGCATGGGCGACTACTTTTGTGGCACTTACTATTTCTGAATCTGTATCTATTAATCGGACTGACCCTCTTCTGAGTTCCAATAATGCCTTTTCTCCTTATTATACCTATGTAATGGCTTCAAATGATCCAACTTTTAAAAAAGGAATGTTTATTGGTGCCGCTTTGGAGTTTTTGAAAAAGAAAGGCGCTGTCAGGCGGCAACCGGAAGAAAAAACCATTCAATTTACATATATGCAGATATATTTTTATGTTAATGCAAGGCATTATCCTATTTCAGATTATAAAACACTTTTTAATTATTACGATGATTACAAAGTTTTATCAACAGAAGAAAAAGTTTGGACAGTAAGAAAAAGTATACATGAAAAAAAACCTGTTATTATAGCTATGAGAGTTCCTCGGTCATTTGAATCAGCTAATGGATTATGGCAGCCTTTAAGAGGCGAGAGTCCGGCAAATACAGACCCAAGGCGTTACCATGCAATGTGTGTTATAGGTTATGATAATGATATGTATGGCGGCGCATTTTTAATTCAAAATAGTTGGGGAACTAATTGGGGTAACGAAGGGCTTATCTGGGTAAAATATAATGACTTTGCGGCATTTGTTTTTGAAGCTTACAGCATAACTGGAGACATTAATAATTTTAAAGATAAAAACCGGTTTGCGGCGAATATAGAAATTGAAGTTGATAATGAACCAAAAGGTATGCCTGTAGTTTTTGATAAACAAGGCTTTTACAAAACCCGTTCATCGTATCCGACAGGGACCAGGTTTCGTTTCCTTATGACAAACCGTTATCCTGCTTATGTGTATGCTTTTTCTACAGACACTAATGATTCTGATTTAGAAAGAATTTTCCCAATGGAAGGGGTTTCTCCGCACTTGGATTATAAAAATAGTACAATAGCATGGCCGGGAGAAAACGAATCTATGCAAATATTTGGTAATACCGGTACAGATTATCTTGTGGTTTTGTATTCAGAATCAGCATTGGATATTGACGCTATTGAAAAAAGTTTTATTAATGAAAAAGGTACTTTTCCTGAACGTGTGGCTCGTGCGGTAGGTCCTGATTTTATACCTTTTAATATTGTAGAATACAATGAAAACAAGATAGAATTTTCTACAAGTTCTTTGAATCCAAAAGCTGTTTTTGGTTTGCTTTTAGCTATTGAACACCGGTAAGATGACCTTATTTCCGTCATTGTTAATTCCCAACTCTTCACTTACCGGGCTTTCCTATCCGTTTCTCGTGCTGAACAACGCAAATGTTGCCCTGTTCCGTGCGGCAGGGAACAGCAAAGTCCCAATGATCAAGCAATTATTGTTAATATTATTAACATTTGTGGGAACGCGGTCTTTATTTATGTGTTGAAGATAGACGTAATGGGGGCGGCGTTATTTTCGTTTTTAATCAGGATAATAGCGACGACGATTACAACCGTTATGCTTGTCCTCGGCAGGGCAAGCCCCGTATCGCTTTCCCTTTGTACGCGGCTTATTGCCAGCACTGGCTTCGCGGCAAATGGCAGAAAAAAAGGGTAATTACCAACTAATCACTAAAAATAATCTTTACTGATGAAGGAAATACATCTTCCTTTAGTTGTGTACGTCTAGAAATCGTAACACTTGACAACTTACTACAATAAGAAAAAGCTCTAGAACCAATTGATGTTACTGACGAAGGAATGGTTATACTTGTTAAATTTTCACAATAAGAGAAAGCAGAGGCATCAATTGATGTTACTGATGAAGGAATGATTATGCTTGTCAAACCTTTACAGGAATAAAATGCAAATCTTCCTATATTTGTTACTGATGATGG
>Ga0268262_10000236_pt1 | contig 74211 bp, 74 predicted proteins | sample TergutNc150P3_FD_190354 | JGI IMG/M metagenome (GOLD analysis project Ga0268262, IMG submission 190354) | Nasutitermes corniger P3 segment gut microbial community from laboratory colony in Florida, USA - Nc150 P3 (SPAdes) (version 2) | ecosystem: Host-associated > Arthropoda: Insects >...
GCAAGTTTTTAGAAATTACTACATTCCCGCGTACTTTGTCAAGTACTTTTCGCAAAAATGTTTTCTCTTTTTTCGTGTTTTTTGCGCTTGGATTTACGCCGCTTTTGCCTTACCTTTCCGCACTTTTAGGCGCGCGCTTTTCAAAGAATTCTCTCTGAAGTTTTTTTATGAACCGCCCTTCAGGCTCGGTTTCTCTACTCTTTTAATCTATCTCTTTTTCGGCGCCTTGTCAAGAGAATTTATGAAAATGCCTATAAGAAATTTACAAATTGTACCGCTAAACCTACAGTTACCGGTATTGCCATATTGTCGAAATCTTCAAGCGGCAGCGCTTCTACAACAGTGGCTGTAAAGGCCGCTATAAAGGCCGTGTTTACATTATGCGAGACGGCGAAGGCGCTGATAAAAACCGCGGTAAAGCAGGCCAATGAACCTTCGACGCTTTTGCCGAAAAGAACGGCGGGCCGCCATTTGCCGAAGAATTTGCCGACAAGGCTTGCGAATCCGTCGCCGAAAGCAAGAGCGTAAATCGCGATACTCGCGACGGGAGACGGGTACAAAAGCAGGGCAAGAAGGGCGCCAAAACCTAAGGTTACGGGACCTATTACAAAATGGCCAATATCCCTTGAACGGGAAGCCATGCTGGTTAAGGAAGAAATAACGGGGATCTTTACGCCGTTAAGACGCAAATATTCCATCAACGTATATCCTAAAGTGCCGGCCATAAGAATAAGAACAGTAACCGGCCTGTTTATGGCGGCCATAAGGGGGCTTAAAGCAATAAGGAAGTGTATTGATTTTCTGACAATTTCGGTTTTTAATTCACTTAAGTCCCTACCTATGCCGGCAAAGGATGATGTAAAACCGGGTGAAGCTTGTAAATCTAAAAACCTTACTTTATTCATGACAAAATACTAGCAAGAACTATGCCAAGTTTTGGTATTTTTTGACAGTTTTTCGTAAGTCTATACAGGATATAGATTTAGCGCATATTATTATTGGATAGTTGTTCAAAATTATCAATTTTCTAAATAACTGTATAAAATTTTATACACATATTATACAAAATATACTATTTTGTCATGAAAAAGGGCTCCATTGTCAATTATTCATTCTCTTACTATAATAACCCCACTATGAAAACAACAACATGCCATTGGGCGGATGAAACCGCGGCAAAAATAGTCTTTGAAAAAGGCGAAAAAGATATATATACCTGCGCTTCCGGGATTACCCCTTCCGGAACCGTCCATGTGGGGAATTTCAGGGAGATTATTTCCGTGGAACTGGTGGTCCGCGCCCTGCGGGATATGGGCAAGAAAGTGCGATTTATTTATTCGTGGGACGATTACGACGTGTTCCGCAAAGTGCCGAAAAATATGCCCAAGCAGGACGAGCTTGCCCAATACCTGCGCTTCCCCATCACTATGGTGCCCGACCCTTGGGAGAGGGATTCAAGCTACGCCCGCCACCATGAGGTTGATGTTGAGGGGACGCTTCCCATTGTGGGAATTTCCCCCGAATTTATTTATCAGGCGGAACGCTACAGGGCGTCGCGTTACGCGCAAGGCATAAGAAAAGCGCTTGAGAAGCGCGAGGTGTTAAAAGAAATACTGGATAAATTCCGCGATGAGGAACATAAGATTCAGGGCGAATGGTGGCCTGTCAGCGTTTTTTGCGAAAAGTGCAATAAGGACGAAACCGAGATTGAAAGCTGGGACGGCGATTGGGGATTAAGTTACCGCTGCAATTCATGCGGTAACAGGGAAAAACTTGATATTCAAAAAGCGAAAGGAATAAAGCTGTCGTGGCGCGTTGACTGGCCTATGAGGTGGGAATGCGAAAAAGTTGATTTTGAGCCGGCCGGCAAGGATCATCACAGCCAGGGGGGAAGTTTTGACACCGCGCGTCATGTGTGCAAGGACGTGTACGGCTGGGAAGCGCCCGTTACTTTCCGCTACGATTTTATAGGCACAAAGGGGATAGACGGAAAAATGTCATCTTCCTCCGGGAACGTGATCACCATAGGGGACGTGTTAAAAATCTACACGCCGCAGGTAGCGCGTTATCTTTTTGCCGGAACCAGGCCCAATACGGAATTTGTCATTTCATTTGATCTTGACGTTATAAAAATTTACGAAGACTACGATAAGACCGAACGCATCGCGTGGAAAATGGAAGCCGCGAAAGACGAAGCCGTATATCAAAAAGAAAAGCGCATATATGAACTGTCGCAGATTAGCGCGGACGGCAAGACTAAACGCGTTGAAGACATGCAGACGCCGTATCAAATTCCTTTCCGCCATTTGTGCAATTTAATCCAAATAGCCGACGGCGGCATTGAAAAAGCGCTTGCCGACCTGGCCGCGGGCGCGGGCGGCCCCAATAACGAACAGCTTCCCGCCCTTAGAACAAGGGCTGAATGCGCCAAATACTGGATAGAGAACTACTCGCCGGAAGATTTCCGTTTCCGTTTACTGCCCGCCGGAGGAACCTCAGCCTTGTCCGAACAGGAGAAAGCAAAGCTCCGCTCTCTTTCCGATGTTGAAAAGAACGCGGTGCGCATCCTGCGCGACGACGTTATCAGCAAGATTGAGGAATTCGCCGACGACAAAGTTTGCAGTACGGCTGTTTACGCGGTCGCCGAAAAAGCCGGAGTAGACGGCAAAGTCCTTTTCGGCGCGGCGTATCAGGCGTTAATAGGAAAAGACCAAGGCCCGCGCCTCGCGAGTTTTTTAAGGTCGATAGATAAGCAGAGGCTTTTAGAGATTCTAAAAAATTATTAAATTAAACCCAAATCCTTCATGGCGGTTTCTACCCATTTTTTTTCTGACGATGTGTATTTGGTTTCTCGGCGCATTAACATTAGGATTTTGGTGAAATCCGGGGTTTTTGTTTTGGTGGCTCCTATGGAGACAAGAACCCATTCAAGAATCTGCCTTTCCTTGCGGGTCCAGGGGCCGCCCAGCCTTCTGTCATGGAGTTCATGAAGAATTTTATAGAGAAGATCAAGCGCGGGAGGAGTTTTCATTGACGACAAAGTGTTAAGCACAAAGCGAATTTCGTCATAATCCGGAACGTTGTTATTGAAGTTAAAGGTATATGACTTGTCCAGATTCGGAAAAACAGAATCGTCAGGCGCCCCGAACTGGCGGAGGGTTTCAATTGCGCTTTTTCTCATTTCCCTTAAATTTGTCTGAAAATTTATGCTGGTAGTCGAATAGTTCCAGCCCATCGCAAGGGCGACCGCCGCGACTTTCGCTTTGGAAGTTCCGGGAGCCTTAGTCCTAAGCATTTCCCTCCACGCCGCAAGTTTAACGCGCGGGTTATTTGAAGGATCATTAATAATGGGGATTATAACCTCGCTTGGATCGTCAACCATGTTGGGAAGCGCGGCGGAGGCAAGATCCTGTATAGGTTTTTCATAACCGCCCACGGAAACAAAGAATACAGATTTATAGCCTTCTATATCGTGAAATAATTCAAGCGTATTAACGCACCCGGTAACTACCCGCTGCACCCTCCGTCTTGTTTCCAGATCTGATAAAGTCTGAACGTTATAGCCATTAAGACGCTGGACAACATACGGAAGAAATTGCTTGGCGCCAATCTGCCCAAGGGCGGCTATAGCGGCCTGCATCGCAAAGCCTTCGTTGTTATCCCTCGCGATGTCAAAAAAAGTAACGGTTTTCCAAAGATCATCGGCGGCAGCCGCGTATTTTTCTTCCCCTATCCCTTCGCACAGGATTACCGCGGATTGTTCCGCTATCGCCCTGTCCTGTTTGGTCGTAATATCCGAACCGCGGTAAAGCAAATACTTAAGGGCTTCAAGATAAAAACTGCCTATTCCCGTATATTTTCCGGCGCGGACATCTTCCAATACCAAGTGGCGGTCGTTAAATGAACCGTCATCCCTTAAATAATATTCGCGGTAAAATGTCATATCCTCAAGTTGAGCAAAAGCTGTCACTGCGGTAAGACAAATAATTATGATAAACAGGCAACGTTTCATAATATCTCCTAACGATACCATTTTTTAATGTTACACGCTATTAGCGCCCTATCAGCGCGCTATCAGGGCAAAAAAAATCACCTGACCTAAAGGGTCAGGTGATTTTTATTTTATTTCTTTAATTGAAAATTTAACGCCTTCATTGTGGATTCTACATCCTTTTTTTCCTGTGAAGTGTATTTTGTCTCACGGTATATCGTATTAAGCAATTGTTCGATTGCCGAAGATTGGGTTCCGGTAGCCCCTATGGCAGCAACAACCCAGGTAAAACATTGTTTTTCCTTATTACCCCACGGACCGCTGCGTCTCTTCTCATGGAGATCGCGCAGGAAGCCCCTCAGAAGCTCGATAGCGGGTTCGCTGTTTATTGCCGAAAGGGCGCTAAGCGTATAGCGGATCTCGTCCATGTCCGGTTTTCCGCTTAAATAGTTTTCGTCATAGGATTTTTTCAGGCTTGTAAGGATGGAATCATCCGGAGCCCCGAATTGGCGTATTGTGTCTATAGCGCCTTTTCTCATCTCCCTTAAATTTGTCTGAAAATTAATATCGGTAGTTGAATAGTTCCAGCCTGTTGAAAGGGCGGTCGCCGCGACTTTCGCTTTGGAAGAGCCCGGGGCCCTAGTACGCAGCATTTCCCTCCACGCTTCATATTTAACACGCGGGTTATTTGAAGGATCGCGGATAATGGCGCTGATTACTTCTCCGGGATCGTCTACTATATTGGGAAGCGTGTTAGCGGCAATATCCTGTATCGCCTTATCATAACTGCCTATATAAACATAGAATACCGGCCTGTAACCTTCAATGTCATGAAATGACTCAAGAGCCCTAACGCATCCCGTAACAGCGCGCTGTACCCTGCGCCTTGTTTCCACGTCGGTAAAAGTCTGCGTGTTAAAGAAATTCAGGCGTTGGACAACATGCGCGGTATAATCCTTGCCGCCCACCTGCCCTAAGGCTATCAGGGCGGCCTGCATCGCGAAGCCTTCGTTATTGTCCCTTGCGACGTCAAAAAACACCGCTGTCTGCCAAAGGTCCCCGGCGGCGGCGGCAACTTTCTCTTCAGCAAGCCCTTCGCACAGGATTACCGCGGACTGTTCAGCTATAGCCCTGTCCTTGGCGGAAAGATTCGCGCCGCGGGAAATTAAAAATTTTAGGGCTTCATGGTAAAAGGTGCCGACTCCGGTAAGCCTTGCGTCACGGACCGATTCCAGAACCCTTAAACGCTCTTCAAATGAACCGTCTTCCTTTAAATATTCTTTACGAAAGTAAGATACATCCAAGCCTTGAGTAAAAGCCGTAATACCGGCAAAACATAAAATCAAGACAAATAATAAACGCTTCATAATACCTCCTCAGAGTCAACTCTTCTCTTTATATTATTAATTATACTAATTTTTTACTGAATTTCCAATAGATAATCAGGAATTTTTTTAAAATAGTATACTTTATACTAGCCTTCTTTTTCGGTAAATATAAACGGGGGCTGCCCGGGAAAATGGCGCCAACTTATCTTTTCTTCGACAGAAGGCGCCTTATTAAGGGAAACGCCGTGGTTTTTAAGGGCGGTTTCGGCTTCTTTAGTGATTCTGTCGTCCGTAAAAACACCGGTTATTTTATCAAGTTGAAGCAAATTATACGCCCCATGCCGTTGAAATTTGGCCGATTCCGTTAAAATAAAGACCTTTTTTGCGCGTTTTGCCAGTTCTCCGGCGGTTTCGACGCTAAGGTGATCCCTGCCCGTAAACCCAAAAGACTGAACAAACCCGTCGGCCCCAAGGAAAAACTTGTCCGTAAAGACATTTTCCGCGCATTTTGCCGTCATAGGCCCCACCAGCATCTGCGATTCAGGCTGCAGAAAACCTCCAAGAAGAATAATTTTAACATTATTCTGTTTACCTATAAAATTGGCGATAAAAACCGAGTTGGTTACTATGGTAACATTTTTCTTTGAAGCGGCCAGTTCTTCCGCAAATAACGCGCAGCAGGAGCCTGATTCCATCAGAATTGACTCGCCATCTTCCACTGTCTGCGCAGCGGCTTTAGCTATTCTTCTTTTAATTGAGTAATTAAACGCAATTCTCTTGCCTGTTTCATCCGCGCCTTCCAGAGTCGCGAATCCGTGAATATGCCGGACTATTCCGCGCCGGTCAAGTTTTTCCAAATCCCTGCGTAATGTTACATAAGAAACGCCTAGCATTTCGGCAAGAAGGGAAATCTTTACTTTTTTATTTACCGCCAAGAAATCAAGAATTTTCGCAATTCTGTCCATGCGGTTTTCCTTTTACAGGCCTAAGGACTTACTTTCTATCTTTTCATGGACGTATTTAGCAAAGTCTTCGACCTTCATCGCCGCAAGCTGTTTCCCGTCGCGCAGGCGTATTGAAACGGTTCCTTCGTCCGCCTCCCTCTGGCCCACGACAAGCATATAGGGAATTTTCCGCGTCTGACAATCGCGGATTTTCGCGTTCATGCGCTCGTCGCCAAGTTCCGCCGTTACGCGCAAATCGCGCGATTTAAGCTCGGCGAAGGTTTTTTTCGCGTAATCGTTAAACACTTCCGACACCGGAATTACCGCCGCCTGCTCGGGAGCTATCCAGACGGGGAACGCTCCGCCGAAGTGCTCGATAAGCACGCCGAAAAATCTTTCTATGCTGCCGAATAAGGCGCGGTGTATCATGTACGGGCGCTTGTGCTGGCCGTCCGTATCAACAAAGGTCATGTTAAAACGCTCAGGTTCGTTAAAATCAAATTGAATAGTGGACATCTGCCACTCACGGCCCAGAGCGTCTTTAATTTTAATATCGATTTTAGGTCCGTAAAACGCGCCGCCGCCCTCGTCAATTTCGTAAGGAAGCCCTTCGGCGTTTATCGCGTTACGCAAACTTTCCAAAGCCGCGTCCCATTTGCTCTGCTCGCCGACTGACTCCGCGGGCTTGGTCGCAAGGTACGCCTTAATTTCCTTAAAACCGAAAACATTCCAAATCATTAAACTGAAACGCAGAACCTCGCGTATCTCGCTTTCCATTTGTTCAGGCGTACAGATGATGTGCGCGTCGTCCTGGGTAAAACCGCGCACGCGAAGAAGCCCGTGCAGGACGCCCGAGCGTTCATAGCGGTAAACTGTTCCAAGTTCCGCCCAGCGAAGCGGCAGGTCGCGGTATGAATGTCCCTTGTTGTTGTAAATTAAAATATGGAAGGGGCAGTTCATAGGTTTTATATAATAATCCTGATCGTCAATTTTCATGGGGCTGTACATATTTCCCTTATAAAAACCAAGATGCCCCGACGTTTCCCAAAGCCAGCTTTTCCCTATATGCGGCGTATAAAGTATCTCGTAACCGTTTCGGTAATGCTCTTTCCGCCAAAAATCCTCAAGCGCGACCCTCATTCTGCCGCCGTGCGGATGCCAATAGATAAGCCCCGCGCCGGCTTCCTCGTGGGTTGAATAAAGATCCATTTCTTTGCCCAAGCGGCGGTGATCCCTTTTTTCAACTTCCTCAAGAAAGGCAAGATGTGCTTTTAGATCTTTTGGATTTTCCCACGCTGTTCCGTAGATGCGGGTAAGCATGGTGCGTTTTTCATCTCCGCGCCAATAAGCGCCGGCTATATTTAACAATTTGAAAGCCGCGGAATTAATCTCTCTTGTGTTGCCGACATGCAGGCCGCTGCATAAATCGTACCAATGAACTTTGCCTTCAGCGTCGCGGTTTTCGTAAATGGAAATTTCCTCATCTTCCTTTAATTCATTGATAAGCTCTGTTTTAAATTCTTCGGAAGCAAATTGAGCGAGAGCGTCTTTGCGGCTAACGGTAACTTTTACAAAATCCTGCCGGCTGTCGATTATTTTTTTCATTTCCGCTTCGATGGCGGAAAGATCATCCGCGACTATTTGCTTTGGAAGGAGAAAATCGTAGTAAAAGCCGTTTTCGATAGAAGGGCCTATGGCGGTTTTTGTCCCGGGGAACAGTTTCACCACAGCTTGAGCCATTATGTGGCTTACGGAGTGGCGGATGGTTGATAGTTTTTCGGTTTGCTTGTTTTCGGACATATCATATAAGATAACATTTTTAGTTGATTGCGTCTAGGAAAATAGAGAAGAAATTCTACCACGAAACACACGAAACAACACGAAAAGGGGAAATTTGTGTTAAAAACGACATTTGTACAGGTAATTATTGAGCACTCTCTTTATTCTTTTCTGCTTGTGGTTCGAATGCAAACAGCCGGCGAATAGGCGCCGGCATTTAACCGCTAATTGGCGGTTGTTCTTTTTCCTGCCTTTTATTATCGTAGAGTACATAAATTATACCGATTATGCACCCAAGAATAAGCGGTCCCATAAATCCCCAAATAACGATTATCGCCTGTTCCATATTACTTCTCCTCACATATAGTTACCATAATGAGTCCAAAAATCGCTCCAATTCCGGAAGCAATTATACCGGAAAACAACAATTGGGACGGTGGTATATCCCCTTTAATAACAGTACCAAGAACAAGACTTGCAAAAATTAACTTTGTAGCGTCAAGTGCCAGTTTGCCTAAATTATAAAAAAAACGCCGTATTTTTTTCTTTTTACTTCTTTCTTCTTTTGCGTTTCCATGGTGTTTATTTTATATTACAAAAGGCATATTAACAATACAAATTAAGCATTCTCATTATGAAATTAACGCCTGAGGAATTTATCAACTGGCATCCTGTCGGCGGCATTTCATGGGAAGAACGAGCCAGACGTATGAAAGAGGCAGGGGTAACAGCGCCAGACAAAGTCTCTACAAAAATTTCAGAGGTTCAACTCGCTACTGCTTCTAATTAAGATACGGGATTTTTACATTAAAATACGCTTTTTATGACAAAAATCTTACTTTTTATAGTCTTTTGGATCAAGTGAAGTCTTGATGTTTTTATTGATTGAAGCCAACAGGTGTGAGATTATTTCTTTTTTTATGTTTTGCGGCATTTCTAGCAAATAATCCTTGGTTTTAAGCTTTTTTTCCTGTTTTTTCTCGGAAGATTCAAAAATAAATAGCTCATAAGACGGTATTTCAAGGGCAGAGGCTATTTTCTCGATTTTATCAAAAGACGGGATTCGTCTGCTCATTTCAATCTGACCTATGTAGTTGGACGTTGTATCACATTTTTCAGAAAGAGCCATTTGCGAGAAACCGCGCTCTTTGCGCCTTTTTTAAGATTGGAAATAAAAATCTGCTGTAAAGTCATTACTACAGTCTAATAGACATATTTATTAATAATTTTTTCACTTGTCTTTATTGATATATTCTAATAATTTTTGTATTATGTCTATAAGAAATACGCATAAAAGCTGTTGGTGCCATATTTTGAAAATGGTTGATGGTATTTTTAGGTGATGTGTGTAGAAAAAATGTGAATGAACTGGAAAATAATAAAATATATTCTAAGAAAAATTACGTTTTTTTTATGGTTTTTACCAAGAAAATGTCCTATTTGTGGCATGAGATTATTTCGATTTTTTCCTTTTAAAATATCATCTTCTTATGGTGGGTATAAATTAACGGATTGGTTATGTCCTGGTTGTAGTTCTCATCCAAGACATAGAAATCTATGGTTGTTTTTACATAGAAAAACTGAAATTTTTCAATGGGATAAAGCTTTTTTTCTTCATATAGCTCCTGATCGTTGTTTTGTTGAAATATTTGCAAAAATATTTAAAAATTATTTAACAGCCGATTTGTATAAAACTAATGTTATGGTTAAAATGGATATTACTAATATTGGGTATCAAAATGAATCATTTGATATTATTTTTTGTTTGCATGTTTTAGAACATATTCCTGATGATAATAAAGCAATATCTGAATTATATAGGGTTTTAAAAAAAGAAGGAATAGCTGTTATAATGGTACCACAGACAAAAGAATTAGAAACTTATGAAGACTGGTCAATAACTAGTCCGGATGGAAGGCTAAAAGCATTCGGCCAGCATGATCATGTACGTAGATATGGGCAGGATTTCTTGTTAAAATTACAAAAGGCAGGATTTATAGTATCGGTAATTAAACAAGATAATTACTTATCTGGGAAGGAAATTAAAAAATATATAGGAACAAAATATAATGGAGATATATTTATATGCAAGAAATGATAAATAAAATCAAAATATGGCACCTAACAGGCAGGTAAAAGTACGCCGCCTAACAGCGGCTTGGGCTCTAAGAACAGTAGTCAGGTGTGCGCTTTAGAGATGTATGCCTGTTAATAACAGCAAAAAAACCGCTATCCAGATAATAGCCGAGCTTACGCAAAGTTCTGCCGGTGATATTGACGTAGATCGCCTATAATGCCATGCCAAAGCATGCGTAGACAATGCCACGGCACCAAATCACCGGAAAGGCTTTGCGTAAGTCGGCTTTTGGGTAGAGCGATACTTATTTTTTCTTTTAAAATCTTCAGGCATACATCTTTCCAATGAGTTATGGTATACTAAACCATGGAATTACTCGCTCCCGCGGGCTCGCCGGAGGCGCTTGACGCCGCTGTCGGCGAAGGCGCTGACGCCGTTTACCTCGGTTTGAAAGACTTTAATGCCCGGCTTAGAAGCGCCAATTTTACTTATTCGCAGTTTGAGGGAGCATTGCGCGCCCTGCGCAGGATGGGGAAAAAGGTTTATGTTACCGTAAACACGGTCTTTGAACAGCGCGAAGCGGACAGGATGTACCAGTTCTTGAAATATCTCGCGGGGCAGGGACCGGACGCTCTCATTGTTCAGGATTTCGGCGTCGCGGCTATGGTTAAATCGGAATTTCCGTCTTTGCGGCTTCACGCTTCTACACAGATGAATATAGCGTCGGGAAGGGGGGCAAACGCGCTTTCCAGGCATAATTTTTCGCGAGTGGTTTTGGCGCGGGAACTTTCTCTTGAAGAGCTTAAGGGCATTAAAAACGAAACTAATCTTGAGCTTGAGGTTTTTGTCCACGGGGCGCTGTGTATCAGCGTTTCGGGGGTCTGCCTTTTTTCAAGTTATCTTGGGGGGAAATCAGCCAACAGGGGGATGTGCACTCAGGCTTGCAGAAGGATTTACCGCCGCGCCGCTCACGGGTCTATGCTGGATAAGGAAGGGGAAAGCGGGTACTATTTCAGCCCGAACGATTTACAGCTTTTGGAGCGCGTGCCGGATTTAGCGGGGGCGGGAATTAACGCCTTGAAGATCGAGGGGCGCATGAAGAGCGCGAGTTATGTCGGCGCGGTGGTTTCCGCTTACCGGCTTGTGGCGGACGCTGTCGCGAACGGCGGCGAGGAAGAAATCAGGCGAAGCATTGAACAGGGACGGGAGATTTTGCGTAACGATTTCGCGCGTCCTAAGACGCGGTATTTCTTTGACGGGAAACCTTCCGCCGCGTGTTTAGACTGGTTGAATCCGGCGCAGGACGGGGGCACAGGTATCAGTCTTGGGACTATTCTTAAGGTGAAGGGGGCGGGCGGCGAAAGACGCGCCCTTGTCTGCCCTCCTGAAGGGATGTCCCTGTCGGCGAAGGATTCGGTGCGTATACACTCAAGCGACGACTCGGACAGGGTTACGCACAAGATTGCCTTTGTCAAGCCGGACGGCTCCCATTACTGGATTTCCGCTCCCCAAGGCTCGCTCGGCGACAGCGTCTATCTTGTACAGACAAAGGAAATGCGAAAACGTTACGCGCCTGTAATTGCGGATAACAAGGGCGGAAAGGGGCCGGGAAGGGATAAAGCTCCGGCTGTTCAAATACAAACGGAACATACTCATTCGCGTGAAAAACACTTCTCTGATTTTCCGGAAGGACTGTACATCGCCGTTTCCAAACCGGATGATCTTTACATTGTGCAGTCTTCCCGCCCGCAGAAGGTAATGCTTAGCCTTTCACGAAAGAACGCGAAGTATCTGTTAGACGACGACAAGCCGCCGCTGCCGTTTAAGCCGGGCGAAATAATCTTGACGCTTGATCCGTGGTTTCCCCAGGAAATCGCCGGATACGAAAACGGAAAGGCACAGGAGGAAATCGGACAGTTAATCGAAAAAGGTTATACCAAATATGTATTGAATAATCCGGGGCATTTTTCGCTTTTCAAGGCTTACGAAAAAGTAAAATTGATAGCGGGGCCGTGGCTTTATACGTTCAATTCATGGTCCTTATCCTTTGTTTCTTCGTTTGGAGCGGACGGATTTATCTCGCCGCTGGAAAATAACAGGCAGAATCTTGAACGTACTTTAGGCCTTAAAAGCCGGGGAAGTGAAAAAAAGGGCGGAAAGAAAGACGGGAAAAAATTACATAACGCGTTACAGTCAAAATTTTTTATAACGGTTTTTAACTGGCCGCCGCTTTTTAATATAAGGGCGGACCTTGGCGCCGTTATTAATTTTGATTCATTTGAGGATAACAAAGACGAGGCCTTTTCGCTTGCGACAAGCCCCGAAGGTTCGCGCGTCTATCCGCAAAAGCCGTTTTCCATAATTGATAAAATTCAATTTTTAAAAGAGGCAGGGTTCGCCCGCTTTATCATCGATCTGTCAGGCCCTGTAGTATTGAAAAAATCAAACTACCGCGACTTAATGCGCGCCGTTAAAGAGAGCGCCCCCCTGCCCCACGCAAGCCGTTTTAACTGGAAAGACGGCTTTTACAGCGGTTAGAAGGTTACTGCCGCCATCTCTTTTTCAGACATCACCTCCTCATCTTCTTCGTACTCTTCCTCGGGAAGTTCTCCGGAATACAAAGTCGGCGGACTTTCCGCGGCTTCTTCGGCGGGTTTCGCGTCCTTCTTGAATTCGGGGCGGAATTCCACGTGTTCCGCCACGATGGTAACCCTGGACTGCGGTTTTCCGTCTGCGCCCGTCCAGCGATCCTGCTTCAGGCGGCCTACAACGCGCACTCCCCTGCCCTTTTTTCCCTTGTTGTAACAAGACTCGGCAAGACGGGACCAGGACTCCACGTTGAAGAAGGACACTTCCTTCTCGAAACCGGACTCCTGTTTGTAATAACGGTTCGACGCGAGGCTCATTGTGCAAACCTGCGTCCCTTTGGGGGTGGATCGAAGCAGAGGGTCTCTCACCAGATTGCCTTCGATTAAGATAGAATTGAGGTTGTTCATACATTCCTCCTCTGACAAGTTCCAGCAGCATAAGACCGCCGGCCATGAATTTTCCAAAAGGAAAATTCATAGATACTATATATATGATCGCAGATGTAAAAAGCATTACTTTCGCGGGGAAAAAAATGAAAATTTTTTAAAAAAAAGTTGAAAAAATTTGCCGCGAAAGTAATGCAAATTTCACGGACGATCTTTGGAATTTAAGGCGGTCTTAAGCTCTTTCTTTCATAGGGACATAGGGCTGCTTGTTCGTTACCGACCTGTACGCGGGGCGGATGATTTTTCCGGCGTTTACAAGTTCTTCGATACGGTGGGCGCTCCAGCCGGCTATGCGGGCGACGGCAAACAGGGGCGTAAAAAGCTCTTCTGGCAGATCCAGCATGCTGTAGACAAAGCCGGAGTAAAAGTCGATATTGGCGCTAACGCCTTTGTAAATTTTGCGTACCTTCGCTATGATTTGCGGGGCCAGCGTTTCTACCTTTGAATAGAGCTTGTATTCGTCAATACGGTCTTTTTCCGTTGCAAGCTGTTCGACAAAACGGCGGAAGACAAGCGCGCGCGGGTCGGAGAGCGAATAGACCGCGTGCCCCATCCCGTAGATCAAACCGGAACGGTCAAACTCATCTTTGTTGAGCATTCTTTCAAGGTAAGCGGTTATTTGGGCGTCGTCGTTCCAATCGGAAATTTTTTCCTTCATGTCGCGGAACATACGCACGACCTTGACGTTCGCGCCGCCGTGCCGGGGGCCTTTGAGAGAGCCAAGGGAAGCGACAACAGACGAATAGGTATCGGTATGGGAAGAGGTAACGACATGGGTCGTAAATGTCGAGTTATTGCCGCCGCCGTGCTCCGCGTGCAGAACAAGGGCAAGGTCTAAGACTCTGGCTTCAAAGCTGGAAAATGTTGAATCGGAACGGAGCATATATAAAATATTTTCGGCGATGGACAAACTTTGCAAGGGCGGATGAATTACAAGGCTCTTGTTGTCGTGGTAATGGGCGTACGACTTGTATCCGTAAACGGCGAGAAGCGGGAACTGGGCTATCAGGCGGACCGACTGGCGCAAAACATTCTCTATTGAAATATCATCGGCATTGTCGTCATAAGCGTAGAGGGTCAGCACGCTTTTCGCGAGGGAATTCATCATGTCCTTGCTCGCGGCTTGCATGATTGTATCGCGGACAAAATTCTCAGGCAGGGCCGTATTATCCTCAAGCAAGTCGGAAAATTCCTTGTTCTCGTTTTTATTCGGCAAGTGTCCGAACAGCAGGAGAAAACACGCTTCTTCAAAGCCAAAACGTTTGTCGTCCCAAAAGCCTTTTACTATTTCTTCAACATCAATGCCCCTGTAGTAAAGCTTGCCTTCACAGGGCACATAATTGCCGTTTTCGATTAAATGGGAAACAATCTCGGAAATTTCAGTTAAGCCAACAAGCACGCCTTTCCCGCTTACATCCCTTAATCCGCGCTTAACGTCGTATTTAAGGTAGAGCTCATTGTCGATCATGTCCCTTTCACAAAGAAGCGTCGCGTATTTTTTTAAGAAATCGTTGACTTGTCCGCTTTCCATAATTCTATTTTACACGCAAACTGTAATTTGCGTAACCCTAAAAATAAGTTAATATTCAATTAATATATGGATTATAATTATACGCATATTATCGAAACTGCCGCCGTTTCCGGCGGAGGCGGCGGAGGCGGCGTATCCGTTCATGAATGGGCGCTGATAAAGTCAAACAAATTGTCTTTTTTGCCTGAATTGCTCGACTATTGCAAGGCCAACGCCTGCGGCAAGTACGGCAAATCATGGGCGTGCCCGCCGGCCTGCGGAACAATGGAAGAACAGAGGGAAAAAATTTTACGTTACGAAAATATTTTGGTGTTTACCAGTAAGCACGAACTGGAAGACTCTTTCGACCACGAGGGGATGACGAGAGGCAGGGAAAGACATAACCTGCTGGCGCGGGAATTAAGCAAGAAATTTGACAACGCTCCTGTTTACGGCGCGGGGGCGTGCCCTGTCTGCGCCGTTTGCGCTTTTCCCGCCCCCTGCCCTTTTCCCGGGAAAATGATCGGCTCCGTCGAGGCGGCGGGAATCGACGTTACGGAATTGAGCAGGACGGCGGGGATAGCCTACAACAACGGGCCGAATACCGTAACGTATTTTTCGATAATATTGTTGAGTTAAAAACGGTATTTTTAATCAACTTTAAACTTGGAAACCTCCCTAATCAAACTGTCAATGGCTTCACGGTTCTTTTGGGTCATCTCGTTGACATTGTGTACCGCCACGTTTATCTGATCCGAGCCGGTCGCCATCTCGTTCATGCCGCCGGTGATCTCCTGCGTTACCCTCTCAAGGTTCTGGCTCTCTTTCATTACTTCCTGGCTGCCGTTAAGCATTTCTTCCGAGCCGGCCTTTACCTGCTGGGTAAGCTGGCTTAAAGAGCTCGCGCTTTGCAGTACCTGCTTGCTTCCCTCGCCCTGCTCTTCCATCGCGTTGCGGATGTTTTCTTCCTGCTGAGACACCGTCCTAACGCCGGAGTCAATAGACTCGAACCTGGTAAGCACGTTTTGGGTGGAACTGGTTATCTTGTCTATAGATTCTTTTATCTTCTTTAATACAGTGCCTATGGTCTTGGACTGTTCGCTGGAACTTTCGGCAAGTTTGCGGATTTCATCGGCGACTACCGCGAAGCCTTTGCCCGCTTCTCCGGCGTGCGCGGCTTCAATAGCGGCGTTCATCGAAAGCAGGTTGGTCTGGCTGGCGATATTTTCCATTACGGCGTTGATCTCCATGAGGCCTTCGGACTCGCGTGATATTTCCTGAATGTCCGTCGCCACTTCCTGCAGGCCGGTCTTTCCGACTTCGGAAGCTTCCTGCAATGTTTTTACGTTGGTGGCGTTGTTGATCAATGTGTTGGTTACGGAACCGATATTGGCTACCATCTCCTCAATGGCGGACGACGCCTGCGAAACGTTTCTGCTCTGGGCTTCCACATGGCCGTTGAGTTTGTTGATGTTGGCGATAACCTGTTCCATAGTCGCGTTTGTTTCGGTTACGCTGGCGCTCTGGTTGATGACCCTGCCCTTGACGCTCTGTATGTTGGCTGTAATTTCGTTTATCGCCGCGGCGGTTTCGGTCATATTGCTGGCAAGATCGTTGCCTATATCTTTTAATACGCCAGCCTGCTTTTTAATGACAAGAACAAGGTTTTTAATTTTTCCAAGCGTGTTATTGAAATATTTGGCAAGGTCGCCTACTTCGTCATTGGAAGATACGGCAATGCTCCGCGTCAGGTCGCCTTCGCCTTCGGAAATGTCTTTAAGCGTATCCGCTACCCTGACTATGGGGGCGGTAGTGCTGTTAAGGACAAAGTAGATAATTACCACCGCCACCGTAAGGCCTATAGACGCCAAAATAATTACAAAAGTTCTCAAAGCGTTGACGTCTCTTAATATGTAATCTTCCGTTGTGCCGAGCATTACAGACCATGTTGTCGGAGAAGCCCCTATGGGAATATTGGCTATTGCCATTATCATGTTTGTATGCAGTTCGGGGTCAAACTCTGTCCCTTCCCATTCTTTCGCGTTTTTAATGGCTGTTTTAACGTCGTTTATCTGTTTGCCGTATTGTGTTTCCGTGTCGATTTGCTTCCCTATAAACTCAGGCATGTAATTCGCCATAATAAACCCGTTATCGGAATAAATAACCGCGCTGGTAACTTCATCAAGCTCTTTGATGGTCTTCTCTACCAGCGGTTGTATCATGGCAATGTCCAACTGGGCGATTACGGCTCCGACTGATTCATTTAGCCGCTTGTTGATAATGGGACAAACGATTCTGACGGCAAAGGTGTCTTTTCCCTGATTAACCATAGGGGCCGGGTCGCCCATGCCGACTACTTTGGCGTTAGGTCCTGAAATCCAGTCTATTGTGGTCTGAATGTTGCTGCCAGCCGAAGCCCTTATATCTCCGGTTTCCCTTGACAGAGTATAAGCGAACTGTCCAGTTGGGGTTGAACCAACCCTGCCTATATATTTGGCGTCATTGCCGTCAATAGCGTTCGGCTTCCATGTGGTAGCCAAGCGTACAAAATCGGGCATATCCTCAAAGACGCCGTTTAAGTTATCTTCAAACTGCTGGCGACGGTCATTCAACGGTATGCTTTCATAAAAGTTAAAAATATTCGCCAAGGTTTGCAGCACGTTTATATAACCGTTCAAGCGGCCGTCCCAATACTGAGCGCGCTGGCGTGTCAGATACAGGGTTTTCTGCTTGGCAAGACCCAAGACTATACTGCTTGACCTTTGCAGCTCAATTATGGCAATGCCGCCCGCCACGACCAATACAATGGCGATCATCATAATGCTCAATTTAATTTTAATTTTCATTTCTTTTCTCCTAACGAATAATAAACACAGAATAGCCTTATATATGATTTTATACATATAATAGGTAATTTGTCAAGTGATGAAAAAATAGTATAATTTTTGTTAAAAACGGTCAAAATCGCTGAATAATATAAATCAGCAGCGATATGATATAATAAGGCAGTATGCCGAATGTTATTGTTACAGGCGCCGACAGAGGGCTCGGGTTATCACTTTGCCGGGAATTCCTCGTCCGCGGCTGGACGGTCTTCGCGGGGAAGTTTCTTCAGGACTATAACCTGCTTGAACAGGAGAGCGAAAAGAATCCCGCGTTAAAAATCGTCCCTCTTGACGTCGGAAACAGGCAATCTATAGAAAAAGTACGTGATTTTGTGCTGGAACAGACAAATTCGCTTGATATGCTTATCTCCAACGCCGCGCTTATGGGAGAGATTAAATGTAATATTTTAGAGCCTCCCATGGATTTGAACGCGCCATGGGACTTTTTCCGAGTAAACGCGCTTGGCCCGACATACATGGCAGAGAGTTTTCTCCCCCTTTTGGACAAGGGAAAAATGAAGCGCCTGTGCTTTGTTTCTTCCGAAGTGTCATGTATAACGCTTATGAAGCACCGCGCCGGAAACAGTTACCCCTACCCCATGAGCAAAAGTTCTCTCAATATGAGCGTACGCCTTATGCACAATCTTCTGTATCCGCAAGGCTACACTTTCCGCCTTTACCACCCCGGCTGGATGAAGCGGCAGTTACAGGACGGCGCGCTTTCGGAATTCGCGGCTTATGATCCCGCGCGGACCGCTGTTCACGCCGCAAAATATTTTGAAACGCCGCTTGGGGACGAACAGCGGCTTGTAATGTACGACTACAAAAGTCAGGAATGGCCGTTTTAAGAGGGAGTAAATGGAAGTTGTTTTAATTACGGCATTTAACAATGATTTCGACAAAAACCTTGCCTTAGCTTTCGCGAGTGAAGGCTATAAAGTATATGTTATGGGAAACGCTGAGGTGGAAGGCGTTACCTTTATTCCCACGGACATAAAGCAGGCGGTAGAGGCTGTTAAAAAAGACTCAGGATTTATTGACATTTATATTGATGTCTCAAATGAAAGCAGTTTGTCAGATAACTTTAATGTGCGTACAGGCATAAACGAGCAGGTTATTCAAAATTTATATGAAGCAAACGTAACCCGTCCTATGGCTCTGCTGGAAGCGTTTATGCCCCTGTTGGAAGCGGGAAACGGCAAGCGGCTGTGTTACCTAACATCGGCTGAAGCGAGCATTAATGAAACGCGGGCTGTTGACGGTCTTGGTTACAAAATGGCGAAAGCCGCGCTTCACAACTTTTTACAGATAACCCGTAACGCGCTTGCGCCCAAAGGCTGTACAATACGCGCCTTCGACCCCTGCCTAGCCGGCAACTGTCCCCGCGAACAGGAAGTTTCCGCGAGCCTGTCAGCGCAAGCAGCCCTCAACTACTTTACCCGCCGCCGCGGCATGGAACGCGACGACCCCAACCGCGATGACGAGGGAAACCTTGTGTTCCGCGACGCATGGGGCAGACAGCATTCATGGTGATAATTAAACAATATTTACAGCGATAAAAAATAACGAAGATTTCACGCAAAGGCGCAAAGGCGCGGAGGACGCAAAGTTGTTGTTCGTATAATTATCGTATTAATTTCATGATCTTTGATTTAAGAATAATAAATCTTATTATTACGAAAAACTGTCGGACAGAAACTTTGCGCCTTTGCGTGAGGTCTTTTTAAAAAAAATTATATTACCATGTTATCCGCAAAAGCGTCGGCAAATTCTTTATCTACGGCCAAGTCTACCACGGTACTGCGGGCAATGATTTCGCGGCAGCGATGCAGAAAAGACTCGTCCGTCAGGCTGAGGACCGCGCCTTTTAAGCTGGTGTTGCCACTGACTTCCGCTTTGGAGATTATTTCGCTGGGTAGAAGGCCGGTGTAGGCGGCGTTTTCAAGGTTGATGTAAAAACCCAGACCTCCGGCAATGTACGCTTTGTCCAGAGCAGACGGAGTTAAGCCCGCCGATTTACAAAGAACCGTAATTCCGGAATAAATCGCGGACTTTGCAAGTTGAAACAGGCGCACGTCTTTCTGATTGATACCGATGCCATCCGTTACGGGGAAGTCTGTTTGCGCGTAACTGTCGGCGAAAGCGCCTGATTCTTCGATTACGCCCAGTTTTTTCATTAGCGCTATGGCGTCTATAAGGCCGGCGCCGCAGATACCGAGCGCTTTTTCATTTTCCACGGTTGTGTAGTAAAGAGGGCTCTGTTCTTTGTTTGGAAGAGCGGGCAAATTATAAGTAAACCAATTAGCGGACTCATCTTTATTCAAGCTTATCCTGTTAATAGCGCCGGCTTGCGCTATCATGCCGCGGGAGATTTCCGCTCCTTCAAAACAGGGGCCGGCGGCGGTTGAACTGCAAAAGAGACGCCTGCCGTTCTTTTTCCACACAACGACCTCCCCGTTTGTCCCTATATCCGTAAAAAGGCAGGATTCGTTCTTTTCAAAAATTGAAGAATACGCAAGACCCGCGGCTATGTCCGCGCCTACAAAGGCGGAAATCCCCGGCAGAAGCAGGATATGTTCCGCGGACAGGTTAAGTTCCTTTCCGCTAAAATACTGCTCTTCCAAAAACACGGGCGTATAAGGCGCTTCTCCCATTGCGCCGGGATTAATTCCGCAAAACAGGTGCATCATAGCAGTATTGCCGCTAACATTACACTTTTCTATTTTGGAAAGGCGGTATTTTTCTATAAAATGACGCAGTATGCCTTCGGTTTGATTATTAATCGCGGTGAACAATTCGCCGGTTTTTCCGTCTCTTGCCGCCCCTATACGGCTCATAACGTCCGCGCCGAAACTGCGCTGGCTGTTTAAGGCGTAAATTTCATCAATTATTTCGCCTGTTTCAAGATTTACAAGGCGCGCCTGAACGCTTGTTGTACCTATATCCAACCCAAGGCCGTATTTTTCCATTAATAATCAGCATATCATAAAAATATCTATGTATTTCACGAAAAAAACTGGCAAATTTACTCAATCTATATTATAATATAGGTTGATATAATATACACTAAAGGATAAATAGTGATAAAACAGGATTTTCCCAAAATCCACTTCTATGACCAGGATTTTGTTGATATTTACGACAAAACCTGGGCATGGATACAGGATTGCTGGCATGGTGAAGGCGAAAAAAGTAAAATTAACGGAAAATTTTTCTCATATCCGGATTCTCAGACTGTAAATCAGGCTGACGCCATTTTTTCTTCGTTTTTTTTGGTTTATTCCAACAGAATTTATCAGGCGCACCCGACTTTAGACCTGTTTTATGACCGTCAGGAGCCAAATGGGGCGATTCGCTGCGCTTACGACGTAAAAACAGGCGCGCCCGCGGTGGAAAGAGACAACCCGGAAGGGCTTGGAATACCTCTTTTCGCGTGGGCGGAGTACAATATCTACCATAAGTCGGGAAACAAGAAGCGGGTTAAGGACGTTCTTTCCATTTTGTGCAAATACTCAACATGGATAGATTCGGTATTTAAGAAATCAAACGGCTTGTATAAAACTCCGCTAAGCGCGACCGGAATGGGCAATTTGCCGAGAGGGGACGCGTACTACGCCATGGATTTTAACACGATGATGGCGATTAACATGCTTTATATGTCCGCCCTCGCGGATATTCTTAACGACAAGGAAATCAGCTTTCAATATAAGCGCCAGTATTTTTCTTTAAAAACCAGAATTAACTCTCTTATGTATAACGCCGCCGACGGTTTTTACTATGACATTAACAAGAGCGAAAAACAGGTGCCGATAAAAACAATCGCCGGTTACTGGCCTCTTCTTGCGGAAATTCCAAACGATGAAAAAGCGGAATTTATAATTGAAAAACTGTCCGATCCAAAATTTTTCGGCACTCCCCATCCCTTCCCCACCATCGCGGTTTGTGAAAAAGAATTTGACGAGAACGGCCGCGGCTTCCGCGGATCGGTCTTTCCTCATTTAACATTTATGGTAATAAAGGGGCTTGAACGCTATCAGCGGTGGGACATCGCCAGGGACTGCGCTATCCGGCATTTGTATTTCATGCTTGACTCAATGAGTCCGGACGGCAACCATCACAAGGGAAATCTTTGGGAAGCGTATCTGCCCACAAAAGAGGGCCCCGCCAAATGGTCGGGAAAACCTTTATTCCCAAGGGCGCAGTATCTCACTTACGACGCGCTCTCCACTATCTGTCTTACAATCGAAAATATCGTGGGGCTTTTTATCTCCCTTCCGCGCAAGACCGTGGACTGGGTTATTCCAAATCTTGAAATTATGGGAGTGGAAAATCTTTCGCTTAAAAACAACATGATTACCATTCTTTCCAACAAGAGCGGGAGGGGCTGGGAAATTCACATGGAAAGCGAAAAACTTTATTATTTTACGATTAACATACTTGGGAAGAAGAAGAAGACGCTGCCTATTCCTTCGGGAAAATGTTCTATGTTGATAGACAAACTATAGAACGATGTATGCCCGGCGACGGTCATTGTTTGGCAGTTTATCAAAAATTCATTTTTCATAGTCCTGTAAAGATTTTATATATACAAAAAATAATTTTTTGTATAAAATTAATCATAAGTCCAAAACGGGCTTAAAATAATTAGGAGGCTTTTATGAAAAAAAAGTTTTTTGCGGGCGCTTTGGTTATTGTCGCTTTATTGACAAGCTGCTCTCTGTTAAATTCGCCTAAGGCGGCAGTTAAGAAATTTGGAAAGGCTATTGAAAATAATGACATGAAAGCATTGGCAAAAGTCGCGACACCTGAGACTGTACAGTTAATCGCGACATTCGGCTCAAAGGCTCAGGGATACGCGGCGAGCATGTCAGATAAAAAGATCAAAGAAGTTAAAGAAGAAATTAACGGTAATAAAGCTGTTGTTACAATTATCTTTGCCGACGGAGAAGAAGAAAATTTTGATTTGGTAAAAATCGACGGAAAATGGAAAGTAGATTTTAATATGGATTTTAACTTTAAATAAATTAAAATGACATGATAAAAAAAATACTTGTTGGCGTTTTTACGGTGATTTGCATCGCGATAATATTTTTGCTTATCCGTCAATGGCGTCAACAAAGTATTTCAAAGAATATTCAATATATTCAGGAAGATACAGTAATTCCGCATTTGAAGGACGGCGATATTATTTGCCGTTTAGGCGACAGAATTTGGTCAATGTATTTTAAGGAATTATCACCTAATGATAAAAGATTTTCACATCTTGGAATAATCAGAATAAGGAATAATATTGTATCGGTTATAAACGCGGAAGGTTTAACTAAAGAAGGGAAAGATTTTGTTAATGAAATATCATTAAATGATTTTTTAAAATGCGCCCAAAAAACGGGAATTTACAGGCTGAATAATATTGAAGGGGAGATTATTTCTGATGCGGCTTTAGAATTTATCGGACTTCCTTTTGACTGGCAATTTGACATGGAAGACAACAGTAAATTGTATTGTTCTGAATTATTATATGTAATATTAAAAAAAATAGATCCGAATATTAAGTTAAATAAAGTATTTATAAAAGAAATGGGCAAAAACATAATCCCGTTAGATGTATGTTCTCAATATGAATATTTTACAGAAATAAAATATTGGGGAAAATCAGTTAATTAATAATATCATTATTAAGAGCCGAGGCAACCTCTTTTTCGCAGCTTTTCATCGCGGTGAGGGTTTTTTCGATTAAGGTATCAAGCTCCCAGCCCAAAAGGGCGGCTCCGTCTTCAATTACTTTTCTGGAGCAGCCGGCGGCAAAGGCCGGAGTTTTATATTTCTTTTTGACTGATTTTACTTCCATGTCCATAACGCTTTTTGACGGCCTGATAATAGCGACCGCCCATATAAGGCCGGTTAATTCATCGCAGGCGTAGAGCACTTTTTCCATGATATGTTCAGGTTTGTCATCCACAACGGTAAGCCCATATCCATGACTGCAAACGGCGTGGATCAACTCGTCGCTCGCGCCGCCTGAGCGCAGAAGTTCTTTCGCTTTTATACAGTGCTCCTTAGGATATTGTTCAAAATCAATGTCGTGTAACAGCCCTACAAGCGCCCAAAAATCCGCTTCTTCGCCATAGCCTTGATCGGCGGCAAACCATCTCATTACGCCTTCTACGGTTAGGGCGTGCTGCAAGTGAAAAGCGTCTTTGTTGTATTTTGTTAGCAAGTCCCAGGCTTGCTGTCGGTTAATGTTTGCGTTCATGAGTGGTATTATATCATATTTATTTTGTCTTTTTTAAACTTACCGCTTAAGGCGGCGTCCTCTCGGTATCATGCCTAATTTCTTAAGAAACGTCCTTTTTAACACAAAAACAGCCAAATTTGAGGTGCTTTTCTTCATTAATGTTGGATTGCTCATTCGTTGGAGAGAAAATATTTTCCGTATTAACCTTCAAACTTTCGGTTTTATATGGTATTCTATCTATGACATAATAAAGAAAAGTTAAATATGTAAGGTGAGAAGGATTCTTTGATGACAAATGCGACGGCGGTAAAACATAAAAAGCCTCAAAAGGACAAAATAGCGGTTACAGCCGCGGCACCTCGGGATATTGACACTTTCTCCTTTGATTCTTTGCCGGACAGATACAAAGAAGACATACAAAAAACAGTGGGGATACTGAAAAAAGAAGGCTGTAAAGAAATCTATTTGTTTGGATCTCTTGTAACCGGAAAATATCATGATAAATCGGATATAGATATAGGAATCAAAGGGCTTCCTTCTGAAAAATTTTTTGATGTTTACGCGAAATTGAGTTATATAATCGAGCTTACCGATTTTGATGACAGCAAAGACTTTTTTGAAATAGTAAACCGTCATAAAGAGATAGTAAAAATTGGATAAGATTTCTATAGAAAAAATAAATTATGAAATATCGCAGGTTGATGAATTGTTTAACAGTTGTAAACCTTTGTTAGATTTATGCAGATTAAAAAAATTGGATATGATTGAAACTATGGCCGCCGGTTCTTTTATACATTCAATGTATAACGGCATAGAAAAAACTCTTGTTCATATATTCAAGGGAATAAATGAAGAAATACCCAATGATATATACTGGCATGCAAAATTATTGGAAAAAGCGTTTTCTAAAACAAAAACAGGAGAACCTGTTTTAAGTAATGAATATAAAGAAACATTAAATAAATATATGAGGTTTAGACATTTATTCAGGCATTCTTATAATTATAAAATTGAAATAGATAAACTTAAACCTTTAGTAGACGGTTCACCTGAAATATGGGATAAAGTAAAAAATGATATTGTTACCTTCATTAAGAAGAAGTAAATAGCGAAAAATATTATCACTCTACATAAAAGCCGACCTACGCAAAGCCCTTCCGGTGCTAGGTGGCGTGAGGATAGAACGATGTATGCCTGATGATATTACTTGGGGTCCTGTCGGCTGAAAAAATGCAGCGACGGAGCACTGCATTTTTTCACCGACACCCCTCAAGTATTTTATTCGGCATACATCTTCAAGCGCACGGGGATACTTATGTCGGTAGCAGGGCTTTGCGTAGGCTCGGCTTTTTACCTAGTGAGGGATTTTTTCAGTCTTTATTTTAGGAATAAATCCCACGCCCTGTGGCAAATGGCAAAAAGCGGCAACATTGTCTATTTCATGGATTTGCGTTGCTATCTTTTAACTAGATTAAACGACCGTTTATATTGATCAATAGTGAATTAATAATACATTAAAATAATACCATTATATTTAACCTTTTGTCAAGTTAAATTATTAATTTACACAATTTTATATAAAATAGCCATAAATTCCTTTCTATTTGATTATTAGGATATTGTTTAAAATAAATGGTCGTTTTTTTGAAGCATATTCATAGTGATAGTTTTATTAATACAAATCAAATATGAAAGGAGTTTTTTATGAAAAGCAAAATCAACGTACATTTAATACGAGTGTTCGGGATTATTGCCATTGTTGCGTTAATCGGATTTTCAATAATCGCTTGCAATAAAAGCGGCGGAAGAAGTGGAAGCAGCAGTGTCAGTGAAAGCAGCAAAAGCGGCGGCGGAGGCGGAAAAAGCATAAACAGCGCCGAGGATTTAAAGGAGTATCTTGACAAACAACCTGCAAACAGCCCAGACAATCCAATAAAAGTTTCAATGGGAGCTAATGCGCCTATGTTTCCAAAAATCAAGGAAGTATTAAATTCCGCAGGAAAATATGTAAGTCTTAACCTTACAGGTAACGCTTTAACAACCATTCCAGATTTTGCTTTTCGTGATGAAAATAAAAGAAAAGGCTGCGAAACGATTGTCAGCGTAATAATACCGGACAGCGTTTCCAGCATTGGGGGAAGTGCTTTTGAATATTGCACCAATCTAACCAGCGTAACTATAGGGAACAGCGTTAAAAGCATTTGGATGAGTGCTTTTGCTTATTGCACCAAACTTACCAGCGTAAACATACCGAACAGTGTTACCAACATTGATAATGGAGCTTTTTTTAGGTGCACCAGCCTTACCAGCTGGTAAAATCACACATAACACAACCCATCTAACAAAAATATAACGGAAAAAATAACATTTGTCAACAAAAAATGTAAAAAATTATAAATATTTTCATATTTTGTTAGTGACCCTAACATTGACTTATGCCTTAGAAAAAAGCTTTAAGAATATAAATAAAATCTTGACAAAATAACATAAATGCAATATATTGTTATGTGTAACGGGGGAAAAATGAAAAATACAAATGAAAGACAGGCCGAGTACAGAAATCGTATGTATAAGGCTGGTTTTAAGGAAAAAAAAGCATGGGTAAGGCGTAAAGAAGCCAAAATCCTCAAAAAAGCAAGTATGGAAGAATTTATAAAAGCCTTGAAAAAAGAAACATCAAAATTGAATGAAAATGAACTTGCACAGCTTTTAAAATTGCTGATAAAAATAGCAAACGGAAGAAAAGAGGAGGTAAAGCTGAGAAAAAAGAAGTAGTAAAGGGAGGGGGTATCTTTGGGAGGGGAAACCAAACCAGGAGGACCATCATGCAAGAAGAAAAAAACCCGCAAATATTAAACGCGGGACAGGTATCGCTTATATTAAATATAAGCGAAAAAACAGTAAAGAAACTGGCAAAGGAAAGAGAAATACCGTGTTATTTTATAAACCGCAGGCCTCAATTTGATTGGCACGTATTAGTTAATCATTTCAGGAAACTTGAGGAGGGCGCGGCATGAGCAAGCTTTTAGAAACAATAACAAAAATAAAAGAAAACCAAAAAGAAGATATTACAACAATGCGATTATATATCACAACAAATTTCCCAAATACAATAAAAGCATTAACCCAAATAGACAATGAAAACCTGCGACCGAAAAGAAGAAAAGGTTATAATTTGTTAATTAGAGAGAGTAAAGCATATGGTCAAAGATTATTCGCGCGATTTACTCATAAAGGAAAAAAGATACCGACTAAATTTAACACATATACTGACAATGAAATAGAAGCAGATTTATACATAAAAACAAACAAGGACCGTCTGATTGAAGGATATTATTCCCGGAAGGAAGGAAGAATATATAAAATGCTTGAGAGCTTCTTTGAAACAAAGCAGGATAATATTTCAGACAGGGTAAGAAAAGAATATGATAATGTAATGAAAAAAAGATTTATACCTTTTCTTAAAGAAGAAAAAATAAAAGAATTTGGACAAATTAATAAAAAAGTATTGATAAAATTCCAGGACACATTATTAAAAACAATAGTTAGGAACAGGCCAATGCAACCTCAAAGCGTAAACAACAATATGAAAGCCGTAAGGAAAGTGTTTGAAAAAATTGCGAGACAGGGCGTTATTGACCAGAACCCGTGTTATTTTGTAAGAGGCTTGCCGGTAAATGAAAAAAACAGAAAAATTCGCGGATGTTATGAATTAGATAAAATACAAGATGTATTTTGCCGGAAATGGAAAGACGAGTTGTTATATTTGTTATGTTTAATGATTTACACAACTGGAATGAGGAACGGGGAAATAAAACGGATAAGGCTAAACGACATTCAATCAATAAACGGGTGCTGGTTTGTAAAAATCGAGATAAGCAAAACGGCAAACGGGATACGCATGATACCCCTACACAAATCAGTTTATGACAAATTGAAAATGTGGGGAATAAAAAACAAAATAGATTCTGAAAACCCGCTTTTTGACATTCATGAGACAAAATTCAACTACGCAAACAAAGAGTTAGCCAGGCGACTCAAAGTAAGCGATGAAGAACTTGCAAGAGAAAACATTGTTTTCTACAGCGGGAGGCATTACTGGAAGACGCTGATGAGCGCGGAGGGGTTGGGGGAAGACATTGAAGAAATTTGGATGGGGCATAAGGTTTCCGGAAATGTATGCAAGCTTTATAACCACAGGGATAAACAAGGGAAAACAAGAATGGTAAAAAAAGCAAAACAGATGTTTTCGATTCTGGACCGTTTTATATTCAAGACAAAACCTTGAGGGGCTTGCCCCCAAGGTCACGGGGGCGGCGGGGGTGTAATCCCCGCAAGAAAACGACAAGAGAGAGCGAAAAAACGCCGCAATTTCAATCCTACCGCCGAAATATTAATTTAGAACAAAGATATAATATTTCATGTCCTTTTTTATGCTGATTCGCCCTGTAAAAAAAATCTAAAGAAATAAAATTTTGAGATTTATACAATTCTGATATTTCATTTACATTATCATAAGTAATGATCCAAGGCTGACAAAATATATTTTGAATATACTCTGAAAGTAATTTATGATCGATTGATTTTAAAAAATTAAGATATAATTTAGGACCAGGTTTATAATAAGGAGGATCGAGATAGAAAAAAATCTTTTTAGTTGAATTATTAAGTTTTTTAATAAAAAGCAAGGCGTCCATATTGGATAAAATAATTTTATTCTTAAAAAAAGAAATTTTCACAATTCTATCAATAAGTTCTTTCCTGTAAAATCTCGCGTCTATTTTCCACCTTCCTTCCTGATTATAACCACCTATTGGTTTAGCGTTTAAAATACCTGATCTGTTAGTTCTATTTAGATAAAAAGTTGAGAAACCCACATCAAAAAGAGAATAATCATTATAATTATCAAATATTCTTTTTTGTTTTTTCCATTGGGCGATAGTTAAAGGTATTGTTTTTATTCTATTGCAAAAAGAATCCGTTTCATCAAGGATACTACGCCAAAAAGCATATATATGGTAATCAAAGTCATTTAAAAATATTTTCAATACTTTTCCGGAAAAAAGCAAATCGAGGGCGACGCCGGCTCCTCCCGCAAACGGTTCCGCGTAATAAGAATTTGAATACCCATTTTCTGAAATAATTGAAGAAACCGTTGACGCAAGAGAAGCTTTTCCGCCAGGATACCTTAAAGGACTAAAACGGCTCATTTTTTCTCCTCAAACTTGAATTCGACTTTGCCAGCGACAAGCTCAAATTTAGCGTTAAATTCTTTCCCCGTTTTAGGGCTTACGCATTTTTTAATCTTAGTCTGTTTGCCGGCAAGCAAGGCTTGTACGTCGGCATGAGTAACGGTCGCCTGGCAAATATTCTTCCAGATTACAAACTTACAAGGGGGGTCTGCCTTGTAATTACCGCAGTAATAATTGTTTTTACTTCCTTCGTAAATGTCTCCGGTTTTGCAAACAGGGCATTTCCCAAGAGATTTTTTTTCATGCTGATAAGTTTCCATGCCGGTGTTTTTTACAGCGCCGCGGACAAATTCCTTAATGCCCTCGATGAAGGCTGAAGTATTGTCATGGAGCTGCTCTTCCCATCGGGTAGTTTCCGGAATTGATATAAAAGCGGCAAGCCCGTCATTTTTTAAGATGTTTTCGATGAGGAAATTTCCGTCATCGGAAATAAGGACGTTCTTTCCTTTAAGCAAGACGTATTTGCGGTCCACTAATTTCTGAAGTATCGCGCCGCGCGTCGCCGGCGTTCCAAGGCCCGTAAGGTGCTTGCCGTCATCGCCGCGGGGGTTTTCCATGAGCTGCAGAAGGGACGCGAAATTGTAATGTTTTTTTGGTTCTGTTTTTTTATAAAGCGGTTCAACAAAATCGACTTTATATTCTTTACCCTGCTCAAGTCCGGAATAATCTTCCGGGGAGTCTTCGTCTTCATCATTATTTTCGATTAATTTCCATCCGTGGTTAATTATCTCTATGCCATTTCCAATAAATCTATGTCCAGCTATATCGACATCGATGGAGATGGCATTATAAACATAAGGCGGTTTAAGGATAATAAAAAAGCGTTCAAAAACAAGATTGTAAACATTTCTTTCTTCGTCTGAAGCTTCTTCAGGAAGGGGTTCTAAAGGAATAAGACCGTGGTGATCCTGAAGTTTTGCAGAATTGAAAAGAAGTTTATAACCTGCGTTAATAAGAGATGGATCAGAACCTTTAATATATTCTTCATAACAGCTTCCTGCATTGGAATATTTTTCTTTTAATTTTTCGTAAACTATTTTTACCAGATCAACATTATCATCACCCATGACGCGGGAAGGGGGGCGCGGATATGATAGACAACTATACTTTTCATATAAAACTTGAGCTATACAAAGTGTTTTTTCCGGAGCATAACCGTATTTATTATGAGCCTCTTTTTCAAGCCCGGTTATATTAAACAGCTGCGGCGGCTGGACCGTTTTCTTATCTTTTTTAAGGGAAGTAATAACGCCTTTTCCAGTGCTGCCGGAAGATTTAAATTTCTCAAAAATAGAAAATTCCGGAAAACGCGTGGGATATTCTTCATTGTCCGGATTAACCATTTTTACAGAAAAAGTCGAAGATCCGGATCCGGATTTTAAAACGGCCTGTATCTCAAAATATTTCTCCGAAGTAAAATTAATAATCGCTTTTTCGCGATCATAAACAGCGCCCAAGACGGCCGTTTGTACGCGCCCGAAGTGCAGCGTTTTGTTCGTCTTCAGGGAAACAAGGCGCGTAAGGTTCATGCCGACGAGCCAGTCCGCGAATTGCCGGGCAAACCCCTGTTCGCGGTAGGGTTTATATTCAGCTAACGGCTTGGCGCTTTCAACGCCTTTTTTTATCACTTCCGGAGTGAGCGCCTCTGATACCCAGAAGCGTTTCGCGCCGGCGTAATTTGTGAATCCGACGTAATCGAGTATCTCAGCGCCGATGAGCTCCCCTTCGCGTTCCGCGTCGGTGGCGAGCAAAAACGGCGCGTTCTTGTGCCGGGCGAAACAGCTTTTTACTACGGCGAGCTGCGCTTTTGTTTTTTCTACGGCCTTGTATTTGACCCGTTCCGGGATGATGGGCAGCCCGTCGAGGGACCATTTTTTAAGCGCGGGATCGTAATCTTCCGGAAGGTAGTCTTCCAGCAGGTGTCCGAGCGCGTTAACGATGCAATGATCGCCGTTTTCATAATAATTGTCCTTCCGGGCGACTCCAAGGGCGTCGGCGAAGGCCTTCGCGACGGACGGTTTTTCTGTAAGAATGAGCATAATTAAACCTCCTATTTATTTACATTAAATTAAGTAAGCAATACTAGTACGATGGTACGTAGGAATATTAGGTTTTATATTTATAATTGGATTTGGCATATTAAACCTTCCCCACAAGCAAGTAGGCTTTGATTTTAATTCGCCGTATTGCCAATGATAAAAACAAAAAACCGGCTTCCCAAGAAACTTATGTAAAATTCCTCTGGGGTTTTCAATACAAAAAAATTTAGGACGGGATAATGCTATTATGCGCAAATAGGCTACAACTATACTAAGCGCTTTCTCCATGTCTTTTTTCGCATGTTTCGCGTTAGAGAATTCGGTGCAAGGCGGCGCGGCTAATACGCCGTAAACGTTTAAAGGCGGTTCATAAGTTAGTTTGTTTTTGGGCTGTAGAATTATCCGCGAGCTTGCCGAGCGCCGGGTAATTAATTTTTCCGCGCTGATCGAGAATGAATGAGAGCCGCGTATAAAACCCGTCGTCGTGCGCGAAGGCGCCGGCGGAATGCCTGTTGAGCCAGCCGGCGGCGCGTTTGAGCTTGTCCACGCGGGAAGCGCGGACGCGGAATATCACTTTAACTTTTTTTGAAAGTCCGGGGAGCGTTAATGAATCATCGTCTTGAACGTTGCGGATAACGCAGGCTTCGCGGTAGGTGACGTAAGTGTAATAAAGATAGACGACCGCGGCCGGCGGGTAGTAAAGCAGGGTGTGTTTTTTCATCCGGTCGTAGGTTTTCCACGCGTGATTGCCGTCCGAGTAGAGGGTGCAAAAAGAATTGTGGTCAGGAATGGTAACTTCTAGATGGTTCTTCATTACCAACTCCAATGCCGAATTCCCTGTTAAGCTCTTTTTTCATGTTGTTAAAATTAACAATGCCTTCGGCGTCGAGGCGGAAAGAGCCGGACAGTAAATCTTCTTTTTCCAAATATTCTTTGCGCTTGTCCGGGGACAAGGAGAGCAGCTCGCGGTGCAAGACGACTCTTTCCGGGGGGGCGTCTCTGGGCAGGGAGCAAAGAGGGCATTCGTCGTCGTTTTTGTCATGGACGGTCCCGCAGACTGGGCATTTAAAGTCCGGCGGCGGCAGAGGCGGCGGCTTTTCCTCCGGCAGTTTTGACAATTTGTATTTTTCGACCATGTTGTCCGCGAAAAACAGGGTAAAGTACAGGCCTTCGAAAGAATCCGGGTTTCTAAGCTCGACCTGCTTGTAAAGCCAGGCAAAATAGCCGGGGTCAAGGCAGTTCAGGGACATGAAGGCGGAGGCTCTGGAATAAAAGTCAGTTTTTAGCAAAAGGGAGCGGTTAATGGCCTTCAGGGCGTTTTTAATTTCTTCGGGCGATAAAACGGCCGCCGCCGGCGTTTCGTCGCTTGCAGGGGCATCCTCGATTAAATCCGGCGGGTTTTCGGCTGTGGTAGTAGTAGTTTTATTATTAATTGTATTATTATCCCGGCAATTTTTTTCCCCACCTTTGGAAAAATTTTTCCCCACCTTTGGAAAATTATTTCCGGAGGTATGGAAAATTTTTTCCCCACCTATGGAAAAATTTTTCCCCACCTCGTCCGCGGGCAAGCCAATTGCCGGCGGCGGGCTTGGCGGAGGCTCAGGCGGACCCGCCGGCGGCTTTTCATCCGGCCGCGTTTTTTTGACGGTTTCGGCGCAGGTGATCCTTATAAAACGGCTTTCTATCTCTTTTTTGCCCGGCACGTATTTATAAAAGACGGAAATATGCCCTTTTTCTTTGAGAGCTTCCAACCAATTGCGGACGGTCCTCTCGTTTACGTTGTACAGTTCCGCGAAATGGTCGTTGCCCGCCCAGCAGTAGCCTTTTTTGTTGCACAGGGCTGAAATTTCCCCGTACAGAAGCTTTGCGCCGTCAGGTATTTTTTCATATCTGACGGTGGCCGGAATGACGGCAAAAAAAGACGGTTCCGGCGTTTTGTTTTCTATCTCCATAAATGTCTCCCCCTCCCATTTGATAAAGCGTTATGTGTGACAGGCGTTACGTGTAACGGCATGCGCCTGTTTTAAGAAACGAAACGCTTTTACCAATGGGAAAGAATGAAGAAAAAAGAATAAAAAAAAGCCCGTTCCCGGGGAGATAAGCCGGGAACGGGCCAGGATAAATCCATGCGGGGGTGGGGAGCACCCGCCGCATTATTTTAATAATTAATAAATTTTGTAAATGGCGATGGAGCCCGCTTGTCCGCTTGAGCCTCCGCCGGCGCGGGAAGAGTTGCGGTTGTTCCCGCCGCTGCCTCCCTCTTGCGCGGACTGCATGTATCCAATATAAAAACTGAGGATAGAACTGGTTTGGTTTAAAGTTTCGGTCCAATTCGACGATATTTGTCCGGGATGCGCGGAGGACTCTTGGTTGTTTTTAGGGACGGTAATGGAGCCTGAAACGGAAAGGGGGTAAAGGGGCGTCGCCGACGCGCCAAGCCCGCCGACCGATAAAGTGTTTTGCCAGGAATTTGGCTCGCCGACGTAATTAATTACGGCGGGAGATCCTCCGTCCCCGCTTTTTGCGGAAAAAGAAAATTTAGTCCTTAAAGAGGCGATGCCGTTGCTTGTCAGAACGGGGGTATGGCCGTAGTCAGAATTATCCGCCGTGCCGATTTCGGACTGGTACAAGAAAGGAATTTTAGAAGAGATGGAGGGGCCGGGATCGGAATAAGAGGAAGACCCTTTCCCTCCGTCCCGGGAAGAATTAGAAGCAAGGACGGTGGTGCCGTTGCCGCCGTTGGAAGAGCCGCCGGCTGGGCCGCCTGAGCCTCCGCCAAGCCCGCCGCCGGCGCCTCCCGGACAGCCGGGAAAATTAAAATAAGGGGTGTTCCACTGCGACAAACTGGCGGTGCCGATGTTGTCGGACAGGGAAAGGGAGCCTGAGCCGCCGCCGCCTGAGCCCGGGCCTACGGTGCCGCCGGTGCCGCCGCCGCCGCCCGGCGTAAGGAAGGAGGCTCCTGAAGCTCCTCCGCCGCCTCCGGCGACAAGAAGATATTTGCCCTCTGAAGAATAAAGGAAAGAGCCTGACCCTCCTCCGCCACCGCCGCCACCGGCGGAGTCGAAATAATTGGGGTCGAAATTATTTAAAAGATTTATGAGGTCTAACAAAGTATTGGTTTGGACAAGGGTGGAAGATGAGATCGATTGATGCCCTCCGTCATGAAAAGAATTAACATATTTGTAATAATTTTTAGTCGTAATAATTTTAAAAGCGCCTGAATTGGAAACGGAAGGGGCGTCGCCGCCGCTTGAGCCTGTAAAAGCGGTAAAAGCGGCGCTTGAGTTAAGCGTAATAATTTCCCTTACAAGACCGCCAGCGCCGCCTAAGGCGGATCCACCGGAGGCTTTGCCGCCGCCGGCGCCTTTAAGTTCCACAATGTAGACGCCCGGCGAAAGGGAAAAATTTTGGGAAGAGGGGTTGCCGGCGCCGTCAATGGATCTGAGCGCGGATTTGCCTGAAATTAGCTGCGTGTAGTCGTAAGCGGCGTCAACGGTATATTTTCCAAATTGGGGGAAGTCATGGTTCATGTCAGTTTTAAACAAATACTTGGGGGGGCTGCTGTTATAAAGATAGATCATTTTCCAAAGGGCGCGTTTTACGCCGTTATACCAGCCGTTTCTAGCCGGGTTAAAAACCGGCGGGGTGTTGGAAAATTCGTAATAAAAATTGTTGTCGACGTAATAAGCGTAAAGGTACAAGAAGCAGGAAAATTCCGGGGTTATGGCCGGGACGTCAAAATTGCCGGAAATAGAAGCCCTGTGGCCGTTAACGTCAAACGAGGAGCCGCCTTTAATGACGGGCTTGGCGTAGTCGTCAGGATTGTTTAAGGAAGCGTTAAAAAAACCGTAAGTGGATTTAACGTCAAATTCCGCCGAGCCGTTAGTAAAGCAGAGCAAAACCTTGTCGGACAAGGTTATTTCTATTTTGTTGTTGACGTCGATGTTAAAGAGAAAAGAAATATAATATTCGCCCGAATTCAGAAAATCGCCTCCGGAAGAAGATTTAAGAGGAAATAAAAAAGTCAATAAATTGTTTTCCTGGTAAAAAACAACGCTGTTAACGTCTGAGCAGCCCGCGACGGAACTGGTGCTGTTATAAACGTTGACGTTTGAGGCCTGGTGTTTTGTAGTGTTAAGCGGAAGCCCTTTTATTGTAAGGTAAGGGACGGGTTTTTCCGGAATGTTTTGGATGTCAAGGCTGCCGTTGCCCGCGATAAAAGGGATTTTAACCTGGTCTTTGTCGGTCAAAGTGTAGCGCGTGTCGACGTCGACGTTAATGTCAAATGAGACGTAAAAGACGCCGGTCTCCTGGAAAAACTTGTCAAGCGAGTTATAGTGCAGCGGAATTTTAGCGGAAGTTTTGCCGTTGGAAGGGGACAGGTCAATTTGGGAATAATCCTTGCATTTTGCGACGACCTCCGTCTGGTTGCGGACGGAAACGCCTGAAAAATTAAAGACGGAAACGGAGGCGGGCAAATTCGTGACGGTAAGGAAACTGGGTTCCGGAGCGGACGCGGCGGGCAGGGCGTTTACGTCGGCTTCCCCGCGGCCGTCGGAGTAAAAGACGATAAATTCGTCTTTAGGCTCGACGACGTATTTGGTAAGGGCGTCGATATGGATCGTAAAGGCGGTAAAAAAGTAGCCGGTTTCCGTGAATTCCTTGTCGTCGTTGTAAACGAGGGGCAAATAAACGGTACAGGCGTTTGATTCCTTAAAAATAAAAATTGTGTCGTTTTTGTTAAGTTTCGCGATGGAAGATGAGGAATTGGAGACGGAGACGGAAAAAACGTTAGGCACTTGGGTGTTAAGCGGCATATTTAGGAGTTTGAGGAAACGGCCGGTTTTTTCAAGCTCGTTTTTTTCTTTTTCGGTAAGCTCCTTGCTTCCGGCTGACGGGGGCGCGGGCAGGGCGTTTGCGTCCGCTTCCCCGCGGCCGTCGGAGTAATAGACTAAAAAGCGGTCTGAAGCTTCAACGACGTATTTGTTGACCGCGTCGATGTGGATGGCGAAAGCGGTGTAAAAGTAGCCGGTTTCCGTGAATTCCTTGTCGTCGTTGTAAACGAGGGGCAAATAAACGGTACAGGCGTTTGATTCCTTAAAAATAAAGATGGCGTCGTTTTTGTTAAGTTTCGCGACGGAGGATGAGGAATTGGAGACGGAGACGGAAAAAACGTTGGGCGCCTGGGTATTAAGCGGCATATTTAGGAGTTTGAGGAAACGCCCTGTTTTTTCCAGATCGTTTTTTTCTTTTTCGGTAAGCTCCTTGCTTCCGGCGGAAGGAGACGAATGAAGGTCGTTAACGTCGGCCTGCCCGCGGCCGTCGGAGTAATAGACTATGAAGTGGTCCGCCTCTTCGACGACGTATTTGACAAGGGCGTCGACGTGGATGGAAAACGCGGTGTAGAAATTTCCGGTTTCCGTAAATTCCTTGTCGTCCTTATACGAAAGCGGCAAATAAACGGTACAGGAAGAATAATTGTCTTCACCGTCTTTTTCTTTAAAAATTAAAATATAATTGTCTTTATGAAGCTTGGCGATGGCTGACAATGAATTGGAGACGGAGACGGAAAAAACGTTGGGCACTTGGGTGTTAAGCGGCAGATTAACAAGTTTAAGATAATGACCGTTTTTTTCCAGTTCGTCGCGTTCTGATTCAGAAATTTCCCTGCTGCCCGTTTTGTTGGAAACGCGGTCAAGGACCATGACCATGTCGCAGGTTGTAAAGGCGAGCGACGCGAGAAAAACGGCAAAAACAAAAAACCTCGTTTTAAGTTTCATAGGAACCTCCTAATTTATTTTTATAGAGAGCAAAACGATTAGGCTCTCAAAATGAAAACCGGTTTCGATGACAAGGCCGAACCATTGGCCGAAGAAACGCCTTACGCCGATGCGGAAATCATAAAATTGTTTTTCCGCCGGGGAGTCGTTATATTCGATCAGGAGGTCGTTGCGCAAGAAGCCGAAGTCGAAGGAATATACGACATAAAAATCGGTGACGTCGTCGAGAAGGTCGAAGTGGTAGGCGCCCCTTAAACCGAAGCTTTTAAGGTTGGGGTTGGGGGTTTTAAAAAAGGCGCCTAAAGAGAAGGGCAAAGGGAAAGGGGGAAAATATTCTATGCGTATGTCGACCGGCAGGACGGAATATTCTGAAAGGTCAAACCCTTCAAAGAAGAACGGGGAAAGCCCGATGTCGCAGAAGACGGAATTTTTTCCTGCGATTTCCGAGTGACGCCAGACGTTCATGGCTTCGAAGGCCGGCGAAGAGGCCGCGGCAAAAAACAGGATGGAGGAGGCTAAAAACAATTTAAATAATTTCATTCTGATGTTACCGTAACCAGGGCGACGTCTTTAATGCCGTCGTTCGTAAAAGACTGGATGAGAGCGGAGCCTTCATTCAGGGCCGTGATTTCAAAGCCCGCGCCCGTTTGCGTAATGGAAATGATTTTTGGGTCATAGAGAGGGTTAAAAATTAAATTTCCCTGTTTGCCTTTTTTATCCCCTCCGGAGAAGACGGAAAATTGGAAATAGGCCTTGTCATGGGGCTTTAAATTAAGGCTGATCCTGTCGACGGCCGCGGACCGCGTTTTCGGGACGCTTATGACGGTAGCGGCGGTAATATAGCCGTCCGGGCTGAAAAAGGAAACGGAAGAATTTTTAGAAGAGCCTGAAATGACAAGCGTCATAATAAAAATAAAATTGAGAAGGAAAGAGATTCCAAGGGCCACGATCTTAAAAATTAAACGCATAATACTACTCCAATAAATATTTTTCAGAAGCGGGATACCCCGCGACCGGCGGAAGATATAAATTTTTATTTAAGAGAATGTTAATGACGGTGCCGTTGTCGACGGTGAGGGTGGGCTGTATGTTGGCGGCGCGTCCTGCGAGCTGGCCGCCGAGGTTTGAGACGAAGTCGGCGTTTGCGGACGCGATGTTGTTGGTTTTGTCTTCGGACGCGTATTTGGCGGCGGTATCCGCCATTTTTGCGTTGGCGTAGGAAAACAGGGTGATGATGCCCGCGGCTTTAAGGTATTCAAACCAGTTCTCGTGGAATTTGGCCGGCTGGCCGCTCATGCCGGCCCTGTCGACGCCGCCGGCGCCCTCGAGGCTAAGCTGGAAGCCGTCCGGGCGGATCATGGTGTCCCAAACGATTTGGATTCTTTTCTGGCTGTAAGAGACGGAACTGTTGTAACGGGCGAGGAGCAGGGTGCCCTGCGGGACAAGCAGGTTGCGGCCTGTTTGCGAGTCAAAAATATTTTGAGTAACGCGCGCGAGGATGTTGCCCGGGAGGTCCGTGTTGATGGAAGTCTCCAGGATGCCGGGAATAATAGTCCCGGTCCAGATGGAATTAGCGCCGATATACTGGCCGGAAGGCGCTCCTCCGGAAGAGGCGTCAAAAAAAGACTGTTTGTTTTGCTGGTCGTTTTGCGCGGAATAATCGGAAATCTGCCCGGGCTGGACGTAAGGGTTACGCGCGGCGGCAGCTGCGGAAGCCTGGTCAGAAGCGGAAGCCCTTTGGGCGGCCGCGGCCGGGGAATAATTTTGGGAAAAGAGGCTGCCCTGGATGGAAGGCACCAAAGAAGACTTGAAATGGGTAGGGGTCTGCTGGGGCTCGCTTGAGGATGGGGCTGGGGCGGGCGCCTGCGGGGCGGCCGGCGGCTGGTTTCTTTCCGGGGGCCTGTTAAACGAAACAGGGGGCAGCGCGGGTTCAGGTTCTTTTTCAACTTTGGCGGTTTCCGCGGCGGCCGGCGTTTCCGGTTTTTCCTGTTCCCTGCCGCGGAGGGAGCGGTCAAGGAGCCCGGATAAAAAATCGTTTGAAGAGGCGCCGGAAGCGTATTCGTTGTCGACAGACGATTTTTTTTTGTTCTTGGGTTTTATTGAATTATAAATCAGGGCGAAGCAGAAGATGCCGGCCAAAGAGCAGCAGAGGACGACCATAAATTTTTTACGGTCAAAGATTTTCGGTTTAAGGGAGCTTCCTCCTCCTTTAAAACCCGTGGCTTCTTCGGGAGTAGTTTCATATTTTTCTTCTTCTTCCGGAATTTCGAAGTTGAGTTCAGTGTCGTCCTTATCTTCCATTTTTTCCCCGCTTTTTATTGACGGTAATTTCGTTGCGGCCGATTTTAATGGTTATCTCCGATATTAATTTGTCGATGACGATCAGGTTGCCGTTTACGCGGTAATTGAGGATGTCTTTTCTGTTTTCGTAGACGGCGGGCAGTTCCCTCTGCAAAACAAGTTCAGGGAACTGGATGAAAGTTTTGGAGCCGTCGTCAAAAACGAGCTTGGGCAGCCAGACGGGCTTGTTGAAAGAGCCGTATTTGACGCGGTAGTTAAAGCTCAAGAAGCGCGGGTCAATGCCGGGGAAGGAATTGTCCTGGGGGGAGCCGCTTCCGGCGTTTTGGGGCTGCTGTGAGGGAATGTAATTGTTTGGTATCAAATGGCTGTACCTCCATTTTACGATGGGCATGTGGATGGCGGAGTAGCTGCGCAAAATGATCCTGTAGACGCGCCTGTCCGTGTTGATGATAAGGGACGCGGAAATGCTAGGAATTTCCGGCTTCACGTAAACGTGCTGGATGGGGTTTCCGTTTTCATAACTGACGCCCGCGCCGATAACCCACCGTTCGCTGTCCGAGACGTAGGGAATTTCCGAGATGCGCTCGTTCGCCTCCATGACGAGGTCGCAGACGCGGAGGGGCTGGGCGAAAACTTCATAGACCTCGTCCGGGTTATAAACATAGATGATGGCGGCGTGGGAATAATCCTGGGGCTTGATAATGCCTTTTGCGTTTGCGTCCTGGGCGGTTTCAATTCCGGGCGCGGGGGATTTAGGGGGCTTTTCTTCCGGGGGGACAAAGACGGGCCTGTCGACAAAGACGACTTCAGGGTCCGGGAAAACCAATATGGCGTTATTTTGGGGAACGCCCGTTTTATTCTGCCTGCCTGCGGCGGAATCCCCGAGGTTTTTGTCCACGTCATAAGAGGCGCAGGAAAAAAAGAGGAAACAAATAAAGGGTATAAAAATTTTCATCATAACTCCGTCATTTCAAAATTTTCGATATATACGCCCGAAGGGTTAAATTCGATAGTTTTTTTCGTAGGGGTTTCAAGCCGGATGGTGATGACCGCCCTCATTTTAATATATTTCGGGCTTGAGGAGGGCTCAATAACGGTTTCCGTCCAGTTAACCTGGTAGGACCGGCCTGTTACGTGCAAGACGCTTTCAATTTCGACGGTCCTGCGCAATTTGCCGACAAGGTCGTAAGGGTTTGCCTGGTTAGCTTCTAAAAGAATGCGTCTTAGGATGGGCCCGAAATTTTGTGTGACGGAGTTGAAACAGTCGTGCATATAAGCGTCAACGACGTAATAATCCGTTGAGACGGACCGCAGCTTATAGACGAAACTGCGTATTTCATAAAGTATTTGAGCTTCCGAGACGGCGAAGCCGCCGTTCTGCCTGACTTCGCCCAAGTACTGCGATTCGCCCGAGGGCATTACGTTGACGAGAACGGGGACGGTCTGCTGCCGGGAGAGGGCGTAAAAGAACAGGATTAAAGCGACAAGAAACAAGCCGTCGTGTAGAAAAGCCGACTGGCGCAGCCTTTTAGTTTCCTGCATTTTGTCGAGGAGGATGTCGGCGTAGGCCTTGTCGCTGCCTGCAAGGAACGGGTTGGGGGCGTCGGGAGGGTTGTAAACTGGTTTTTTATGGATGGACATGGGCTAAGATTCTCATTGTTTCTTCTTGGAATCAATAAGTTTGCTTAAAGTGTTATCGCCGCTTCTCCCGCCGGTAAGGCTGCGTGCAAGCCCTTGGGAAACTTGTCTGCCGGCGGATTGGAAAAAGGCGCCTGCGGCTTTAAAGACGTTGCCGCCGTTTTGTTGGAAAGCTTCTTTCGCGGAGCGGCCCATAGCGGCGCCACCGACGGCGGCGTTACCGATTTTTTTCGCCGCGCCTGAAGCAATGCCGCCGACGGCCGCTGCGGCTCCGACGGCGCCCGCGACGGCGCCGATAGCGCCGGCGCCGTTAAGCGAGGGTGAGCCTGAGATAAGGCTTTGAGCGACGCCGGGGGCGGACTTGCAGATAAAGAAAAAGAGAAGGCTAGTAAAAACTATAAAAACAATTTGTTCAACATTGCCTGTAAAGCCCATTTCCTGATTTCCGTCAACTTTAGCGGAAATGATGTAGAAAAGGGTAATAAAACCGTATAGAAGAAGAAAAATGGCAAGATTGCAAAAAAGGAGTTTAACGGTAAAACCAAAAATAGCTTTGATGAACCCTTCAGCTAAAAATTTGCTGCCTTCCCAAATGGACATGGGAAGGAGAATAATGCCGACGGAAGCGACAAGCATAAATTCAAGGAAACAGACGACATATTCGAGCAAAGCGAAGCAGCCTGTAAAGATAAGGACGCCGGCGCAGATAAGGCCTTTCAAGATACGACTGAATTCGGGAATATTAGCAAAAAAACCTTCACTTTTCTTTTGATCGGCGAAGCCGATACATTCGCCTGCGATAAAGAAAACAATTTTCATGACGTTGGCCGGTGCTACAACAATATAATTCAAACCAGTCTTTTCATTGGTATGTTCCTGCGTAAGGTTGTAAAAAAGATGTTCATTATCATTGGTAATTTTAACACCGGTAGTATAAGTGAATGATAAGGAATTTTTATCATTTTGATATTTATATTCTTTACCCTGAAATGAAAACGTATTACCTAGTTGAACATTCTCGGCAGCAAGAGTGTAAGAAGTAAAAGTTTTTTCGACTATATCTGTGACCTTATTAAAATGTTCTTTAACGGACTTATAGACGCTGCCTTCGGCAAGTTTGAAAGTGATATTGGTGATGGAGCCAATAATCCTGGGGTAAACGGCAGTTACAATTAGGAAAAACAATGTGGCTTTTAGAATTTTAATTAAATTTTCTTTTAATCCGGTACCGTTCAGGATGTAGTTAAGCCCTGCGGTAAGGAGTGCGATAAGCAAGACGATTTTAAAAAGTCCTTTGGAAACGTCGAGGAAGTAAGTCATCATGTCCGTAATTTTGTCTATAACAAAATAGAAAGCTTTATTTATATTAGAGCCGAAACTATCCCATCCCATAAAATATCTCCTTATTTATTGTTTAAATCCCAGGCGTTATCGGGAAATTTAGTAAATTCGGGCGTTTGATGGAGCGGCCTGTTAAGGGCGTCGTTAACCCCTTGAGCCTCCATCATTTTTGCCTGATTTGAGGAGATGTCCATTAATTCCTGTTCGATACGGAAGAGGGAGCTTGTCTGAATTTGCAGGTAGGCTTTTTCACCCATTTGCTGTTCCGAAGGTTTTCTAGCGTCCGCTTGTATGGCGTCGATGTATCTTTGGATTTCGTAGTTATAAGCCTGATTTTTACGATTTTGGATTTCGGACATGGCGAGCATTTCCCTTGAGATTTCGCGGGCTTTTTGCCTGTAAGGCTGGACGTAGGCGTAATTGGCCGGGGTAAGGCCCATCGTAATCCACATTTCCCTGCGCTGTTCTTCGGTAAATTCCTTGTTCCAATAACCTTCGCCGTAAGTGTTGTCGAGGCCGTCTGCGATGCTGTCGATGTCCCAAAGGGAATAATTTTTTTTGCCGATGGTGATGTCCATGCCCTTGACGGTTTCGACGGCCATATGTTCGAGGTAAAGCTGGTTGTTATACCATTCTTTAAAACCGTTCCAGGAGTCGATGTTTTTGAGGTTTGCGAGGTTTTGCATGGACATGTCGATTTGTTTGCCTGTTTGTTCGATCATCGTGATAAACTGCTCGATTTGGGTGGCGCTGTCTTTGAGCATGAGGGCGTATTTGACCATAGTTTGAGCTTGATTGTTCTCCAACAATTGAGAAGTGAAGGCGTCAAAAACAAGGGCCTGTCCGTGCGCGTTAAAGCAAGCGAAAAAAACGGCAACCGTAAGAAATAAAAATCTTTTCATAAAATCCTCCTGATAAAAAAATATATTTCTATCATATGCAAAAAAAAAGCCGTCCCGGAGGACGGCCGTTATTAAAATAAAAGAAAATTTATTTTAAACGATAATATGCGATGGGACCAGAAGAATTATTAATTACGGTATCTGTAGCTTTTAATGTGCCATTTACATAAATATTTGCTGTATGAGTGTTTTCATACCAAGAACTACGAGTTGCACTACAATATAAAAAAATATCTTTTCCTGAAACAGTAATTGTTTTTTCCCAAGGTATGTTGTCTAAAAAAAACTCCTCTTTTCCAGATTCATTATAATAATGTATAAAAGCAGAGGTAGCCGGTCCAATAATTTCATATTTAACGGTATATTCCTCGTCAGTTACAGAACAGCCTGAGAACGCCAAAACCGCCAAAAAGCTCAAAGCGATGAGAGCCGTAAAAATTAACTTTGTTTTTTTCATAAAAATTTCCTCCTATAGGGATTATATCACATAATCCAATAATTTTCTAGTTAAGTAAGTAAAACTCATGCCATTCTACATCTGTTTCATTAAAATTGAAATCTGTTTCATTATAAAAACCTCTTTTATAAGAAATGCTATTATATAAAAATATATCAGGAATGTATATACGGCAAGAATTATATTTATCTTTATGAATTGAAATATTTCTTTTTATTATTCCTTCAATAATGAATTTACTGTATTCATATATTTTTATGATTGAAACATAAAAAAAAATAGGAATATCTAAATTATTTGTAAAAGTTAACCATACTATTAAATTATATTTCTCTTGAAAATTATATAGCTTTTCAATCTCATCATTATAAAGCCAAAATCTATTATCATCTTTTGAAGTAAATGACAATTTTTCCCTATATTTTACATCAATATAAAAATCTCCGTTTAAGGTGTATACAATATAATCTGGTCTAGTAATATAATTATCAAGTAATTTTTTAGAAAATAATTCTTTATTTTGATCAATATATAAAAAAGGAATATTTAGATTGTTTAAGTGAGTTAAAAATAATTCTTCAGCTCTTTTACCTTTAGCTTCTTTTGTTTTATATATGGATAAAGGTTTTTCATCGGCATTTTGAGATTTTTCTTGCATGATTGACCTCTCAAGAAGAATTATCTCATAAAACCGTTAAAAAGGAAAGTCCCTCCCGTGGTATAATAGGTTCGACCAAAAACAATATTAAAGCCCAAAGGAGGGACAAAAAATGACGGAAAATCAAGAAGGTAAAATCCTTAAAAACACGGAAAGCTGGCTGTTAATGCTGCTTTTAGTAATTATTCCTCGACAAGTGAATATCCGGGAGGAAGAGGCCGGGAAGATTTATCTCCGTTGTAATAAGAAGGACCTACAAAGCGTAATTGTAAAACAGCGTCAAAATTATTCCGTACTTTTCTTTTAAATCCCCGTACCTTATAACCAAGAGGCTTTAATATTTCTTGAATTTTTTCAGCTTCTTTAATAATAGATTCAAAATTTTCGATGTCAGAATCTGTCATATTTTACTCCTTATTAAAGCGATTGAACTATAAATTTAATTTCTCCTGCCTTATGCTCATTGAGTAATTCGTATTTAACTATTCCATATTTAAGAGCGGAAAAAACTTCAACAAGATTTATTAATATGTCTTTTGAAAAGGGGTTTAAAATAAAGGAGACAGGCCATAATAAAATTTCAAAAACTTGTTTTTTCGAAATATATTCATGAGATTTATTAAAATCATAAATTTCATAACCGATAGATTCAAGCTTTTCAATCAATTTTTTCAATGTTTTGTTTGACATATTACCTACTTATCCCCTGTGACTGGGTCTGTTCAAGATGTTGTTCCTGCGCAGGAGCGAAAACGCATTTTTCAAGGGCCTTGTAAGTTTCCGGATCGGCGAATTTCTGAACCATGTCTTTGGTTACGTTCATTTCTGCAAACAGTTTTCTGCTAAGAAAATTCATGGTTGATTCCGACATTATTTTTCTGTTTTCGTCGGTATTGAAGGCGAGAACGCTTTTGCATACGCCTATGACGTAGCCTATTATTTGAGCGTTTTCGAGCTGGCGGTCGGAAACGGGTATTTGTAATGGGGTTGTTTGTTCAGTAGCAGGCCATTGGTCAAATATTATCGTTTGTGCAGGTAATTGTTGTATGATAAAATCTTTCATATCGCTAAGTTTATATTCTTCAAGGTTGGTAAAATGTTCTGATGTTTTTTCAACAATTTTTTTTGCTGTATCTATGTCAAGATTTGAATCAACATAAACTTTTGCTTTATGATCCATAATGTCCGTTTTATTTCTGAAAAACATAATACTTGAATTATTATGATCAAGAGGTTGCACGACAAAAAAAGATGGTTCTTCTTTATACCATGCATAATTTTTAAGATATTCCCCTTTTAAATCATCATTAACATCAGAAAAAGCTTCTGCATCTCCCCATTTATATTTGAAATGTTTTTCATGAATTAAATTAATTTTTTCTAAATATTCATCATTATAAACATCGGTTCTGTCATCGTAAATACAGCCTTCAATTCCAATTGATTTAAGTTTTTCAACAACAGGTTTTTCATCACCTTTGAATACGCCTTTATCTGACAAACGATCAAACAGATCAGAAACTTCACAATTATTTAATAAATATTCTTTTACATTGTTCGGATTATTGTTAAATAATTTTATCCAATATTCATCATCACCGGTAGTAAGAAAAGGATCGATTGCTTTTTTTACATAATCTGACTGTTCACCCAGTTTTTTATCCCAATCAAGCATTTTTTCCGGATCGGCTCCAAATTCTTTGAGGTTTTGTACACTAATGTCTTCAAGTATTTTCTCCATTTGAGTATTAAAGGCTTCTAAACTAAAATTTTGTTTTTTATCAAAATGGTTTATTATATTATTAACAATATTTTTTGTATGTTCAAAATCTCTTTTAATAATTACAGGTTCATCAAATAGATTTTCGTCCTCGATTATATCAATACTAAGTAAATTTAAAAGAGTATGGGAATTATCTTCAGAAATTTCAAGTCCAAATAAAACAACCGAAGAAGTATCATCAATATGATTTTGAAAATTGTGTTTTAATATAAAACTACAATCAAAATCTTTACCATCAAGCCATACGTTTTCAGATAAATATTCGGTATTTGTTTTAAATAAATCAACCTTTTCTTCTATTTTATCATACCTTTCATATTCCATTTCTTCGGGATCTTCATCATAATCCCCGTCGTAATAATTGTCATAATAATATTCATCAAACATAAATTACTCCTTGTTAATTAAAATTATTTTGCTGTTTTCCCGCCGGTAACGGCTTGGGGAAACGGGAACGAAACTCTGATGTCAAAGCTGATTTTGTTGTTTTCGATGGAAAAACGCGGGTTAACGTCCGACGTAAATCCCGCGTCATTGATAATTTTTTCGACGTTCTTTATTTCCTTTAATAAAGAATCTGAATTCTTCAGGTAGGAAAGTTCGTCAAAGCCGTTAATGTTCATAATGTTCTCCTTTTTATGAAGCTGTTTGTAAGCCGTTTTAACCGGAATGTCGCCGTTAAGCAAAGCGTTGACGAGGTCCGTCCGGTTTTGTTTGAGCACTGCCCGCGCCTGGTAAACGGTGGAAACGCTGACGCCGAATTCCCGGGCGACGGCGTTAGCGGCGCGGCCTTTGCCGTTATTGCTCTTGCGTTTTGGAAGAGAAGCGACGGCGTCAAGAAAGGCGGAAAGGTTAACGGCGTTGAAATTTACCAACTAAATTATCCTGCTGCCTGTTCCTGCTGCGGTTCGCGGCCGCGGTCTTTAAGCATTTTTTTGTAAGCCGTTTTGACCGGTATTTCCCTGCGGCGCAAAGCGTCTATGAGTTCCGGCGTGCCGTGTTTGAGCACCGCGCGCGCCTGGTAAACGGTGGAAACGCTGACGCCGAATTTTTGGGCGACAGCGACGGCTGCGCGTCCCTGTCCGTCGTTGCCTTTGCGGTCCGGAAGGAACGCGACGGCGTCCAGAAAATCGGCGTTTTTTTCCGTTGGGACAGACGCTGGGGCTTCTTCCGGAGCGGCTTCAGTCTGAGGTTCAATTTGCGCCGGCGCGGAATAATTTAAAGTTTTAGACTGACGTAAAACGGGCGCCGGATCGGCTGGGGCGTATTTGTCAAGGTAGCGTTTGTAGTTAATGTTTTTGGCGGCGAGTATTTCGGCGCATAACGCGCTGCCGGGCTCATATTTTGCGGCAAGCCCGTCGAGGAGGGCGTGATCCGGGGAGCCGATGATGGCGAGGGTGAGCCGTCCTAGGTCAAGTTGGAAGAGCCTGCGCCCGATGGGGCTGGTGTAGAAATAATCGCGTTTCATGGTGGCCGAGGCGATAAGGCTTATTTCAGCATCAGTAAGTCCGAACCCGCCGTAAACCTTTTTCATAACTTCAGTACCCGCGGTGGGATCGGCAAGATAAATTTTAGTTAGGCACTGCTGGATTATTGTTGTTTTCAACGGGGAGTCGGCGACGTCGGCGACGTCCTGAGTGGCGAAAACGACGTAAACGTTTTTCTTGCGCAAGACTTTAAGCCATTCCGTAATTTTCTCCGCAAAAGTTTCGTTTTTAAGGAAAAGCCAAGCTTCATCGAGTACCAGCAAAGTATATCTGCCGTCGAATTTCTTATCGATGTAATTAAACAGGTAGACAAGGGCGGGCACGACGCAGTTTTCCCCGCGGGACATGAGCGCCTCCATTTCGATGGCCAAGAAGCGGGTATCCAGGGAAAGGCATGAAGCTTCAGCGTCGAAAATTCTTCCGTATTTTCCGCCTATGGCGTAATCGCCCAACAAATCTTTAAGGACGGGCCTGTTGGTAACCGGGTCTTGATAATTGGCGTAATGAAGGAAAGAAGTTATCGTTCTTCTGTTATGCGAAATGTCGCGCATTTTTTCAAGGCTTTCTTTAATGGAAGATCTCATTTGCGGGGAAACGTTTTCTTTATTGACGGTGATGCAGGATTCGATAAAGTCCATCGCGTCCATCATGTCCCTGTCAGAATCAAGGTCGCGCAAAGGCTGGAAATTAACGCCGGCGATGTTTTCAGCGGCGGGTTCAAAGAAGCGGCCTCCGGAAGCAAGGCAGGCCTGCCGGCAGCTGCGGCCCTTGTCAAAAACAATAACGAGGGATCCGGGATATTTGTAAAACTGCATTTCAAGCAAATTAAGCAAAGTAGATTTACCGGCGCCCGTGGGGCCCCAAATGGCGGAATGGCCTACATCGCCTATATTTAAATTAAGAAAGAAAGGAGTACCTTCGTTTGTAGAGCAGATAACAAGGGGAGTATCAACGCCGGTTACGTCGTAGGCGTGTTCGTTGCTGCGGAGGCCGGCCCAAACGGATGAGAGCGGAACGATGTGGGACATGTTATAAGACATAACCGGAAGGGCGCGGTAATTGGCGTAAATCTGCCCGGCCATCATGGACTGGAAGGCTTCAAGCCCGTTCATCTCTTCGTCTTTTGCGGTAAAGCCTTTGCTGTTGATAATGGTTTTAACGAGGTCGGCTTTTTTCTTTGCAATATCAAGGTCGGTATCCCAAACCATAACGCAGGTAGTAAGGTAACCGAGGGCGGCCTGATCGTTTTCAAGTTCAACGTTAACGTTGATAGCGTCGCTTTCCTTGACGCTTGCGCCGTGGTTAACGGCCTGAGCGGGCTCGCCCGTGGTCTGTTCGGCGATAGTCTGAAAAAAAGATTTTCTGCTGCCGCGGTGGGCTTTTTCTTTTTTTCGCGCTTCTTTAACGCCTTCTTCCTTGCTGGTGCAAATGTAACGCGTAACCCACCTGTACTCAAGGCCGGCGCGGTTAAGCCCGTCGAGGATGGCGGGATAAGACTTGTCGGGGAAATCGTTAACACCAACGATAGGGATAAAGTATTCGCCGAGCTTCATGGGCATTATGTTTTCCAGGGCGCAGTCAGGGAGAATTCTGTCAAGAAATATTTGAGTGTGCGGGAACCTTATGGGATGGCGCTTTATAGAGACGTTAGAGTGAAGGAAGGCGATTGTTTCTTCGTTGTTAAGCGGTTCGAGGACGAGATCATTGGCAAGGAGGCTCGCGACGGCGTTTGATTCGTTGACAAAGAATTCGACGTTTTGTTTTAAGCTCAAGCTTCCGCTTCCGTCGGAAGGCTCGTCGCTTTTAATGAACATTTCCACCAATTTTTTAACGTTTTCCGAAGGCGGGCGCCAAATAAAGGTAAGGTAATAGCTTGAGTCAAAATGGCGGCCGGCGGCCATAAAATAATTCTCGCGTTCTTTGTCGATAAGGTATGGGGCAAGGGCGTCAAAACGGCAGTCAGGGTTTTTAGGATACTCGGTGAGCTGGAAGCGCTGTGCTTCAAACTGGAACGCCCAACGATCTCCTAAGCGCATGGCGAAGTCGTTTACCCTTAAAGCGAGGCCGTTAACTTCGAAATTGCTGGAAGAGTCAATGTCCGGAGCGCGGTAAACGAGGGTGCGCTGCATGATGCCGTCTTTTTGAATGACGACGCCTTCATGGAATTTAGTGATATAGTTCCACGGGAGGAGTTCATTAAATTTGCCGACGCTTTTTTTCATGGCAAATAAACGTCCTTTTGAAGCATATTGGCTATACCGATGTCGATGGACCATTGGTCCTTGCCCGTAAGATAACGCATATAGAAATAACCAATGGCGATAGGGACGATCATAAAGTACCAGCCCAAAGCGTAAATAAAAATAAGCCCGGAAATAAAAATGATAAAGAGTCCGGCTTGTGGTACGCCGGCGATCATTTCTCTTGGAAGCAAAGATCTGTGTACGGGCTGTGTGTAATCGCTCATGTCAATCATAAATTTCTCCTATATTAACGTATTAATTTCTTGCTGCACCCATTATGGCATCAACGATATTGACGGCGGCGGTAACAATGGCTATACCTATACCAATGGCGATTATGTTGCGCTTCATTTTTTCATTATCCTTATTAAAAGCGTAAGCGACGCCGCAGCCGGCAAGGCAGCACACAAGAATGACTTTGACAATAGTACCAGCAAAAATCTTTTGTATGGTAGTTCCGAAACCTTCTAATTTTCCCAACCCCAAGGCTCCAAGCTCGCCCTCCGCAAATAACGGCGTAGACGCGGCAAGAATAAGCATGAAAAACATAGTTTTCAAATGTGATTTGTTCATAAATTTGTTCATAAAAACACTCCTTAATTAATTTGATTAAAAAAACGATTTGACGGAAAAAACAATTTTTAAATAGCGGGAAAATAAAAACGGTGATAGCTAAGTCATTTTCTTGCCCTCCCTTATTTCGCCGACGGTGAGCGCTTCCACCACGCATTTGTTTTTAAGATGCACGATAAGGTGTATGCTTTCCGCGAGGTCGGGGATTTGGCCTTTTATGACTTCTCGCAGAAGTCCCTCGATGCGGGGTATGGTGGAAGCGGCTGAGTCCGCGTGAATTGTTGTAATGCCCGGATGCCCTGTGATCCATGCTTTAAGCATTTCGTTAGCGACTTCGCCGTAACGAATTTCGCCAAAGATAATTCTTGTGGGAGTCCAGCGCAGGGCGGTTTGGATGGCGGCGACAGCTTGATCAGGGCGTATGTAAAGCTGGGTTTTCCATGGGCTGGAACATTGCAATTCAAAAGTATCTTCAACTATGTATAATTCATCCAAAGGAGCGAGTTCGTACATTTTATCAAGGCAAGCGTTAGTAAAGGTAGTTTTTCCGCTTCCGGTTGATCCTGAGATGACAATATTTGAATAATTATTAATATGTGAAATAATTTTGTCGTGTAATTCTTGAGTGATTCTTTCTTCTTTAAGGTAATCATTAAAAGTATGAATTTTTTCAGCCGGTTTTCTGAATCGTATTTCAGGAAAGGAAAGCCAGGGATCGATTATTGCCGTGGTACGAATGTTGTATTTTGGAATAATGCTTTCAAGCGTTGGCCTGGCCCATTTATCTATAGGTTTATCTACAACATTTGAAAGGCTGTAAATAATTCTAAGACGTTCCGAAGGAGAAAGGACAATGCCGGGATCATAAAGGCCTTTATCAAAGTCTTTAACACGAATATTTCCCTGGCTATAAATGAAAATATCTGTAACAGTATTTATTTCAAAAAGCGGAATTAATTTTTCGAGGTCGGACAGGAGGTTAGTCATGTGGCGTTCGCGCCGTTCAATTTCGTCTTCAGCCCTGCCCATTATTCCCCTCTTTTTTTTCCGCCTTTGCTTCTTCCGAAAAATATTTATGCAAGAGGCGTTCAAAGAACGGCGGGTCGCGCCTGAGCGTCTCCTGAAAAGAATTAAAAAATTTTTCATGCCTGCGCTTCGCGGAATTATAAGCGGCGTCAACCTGGGTTGGGTCAATATCCGGATGATAGGCAAGCATGGAAACATGGAAATGATTTAAAAATTTAAAAATTACATCGATCATGTCTTTAAGCTCGGTGATTTGCTCCTGAATGTTTTTCATACCCTGAAGCTTGAGGGTGTCTTCCGAGTAGTCCGCGTAAATGTATTTGCTGATGGCGTGCCTTATAAGCTCATTTTCGCTTTCGATGTTTTTATCGCGGATAAACGCCTGAACGTCTGTCTCCATTTGTTTCGTATAAAAAAATACTTTGCTTTTACCGTCGAGGCGTTTTGTATTAGTTGGTTTTTTCTTCATTTAATTTTACAGGAAATTTTCTTCGTCGGAATAATCTGAATCATCTGAATAATCACCCGCCGGCGCGGATGGCGGCGCTTCATCCGGCTCGTCATAGAGGGGGCCGATTTTTTCAAAAATGGAGGCGATCTCGTCATCGGTAGCCTCTGAATCTCTGTAGGTGTTACCGTGGTCAAACCATCTCCGTTTGCCAAGTTTTTTTATGGTGGAGGCGGCGGATTTCAACGCTTCTTCGCGCGTTGTAAACGCCGGGGGGAAAAGGCGGGCTTTAAATACCGGGTCTTCGTAATAAACGCATTTTTTGCCGATGTAGGGAGGAAGTCCCTGGCTCAAGAGAATAAGCTGATCGTTAGGCAGTTTCATGACTTCATCGGCGTTGATAAGGTTGCGTTCCTGATCCTGCGCTGATATGTTTTTATTGGAATAGCCTACTTGGGCCTTTCCTCCGGAGTAGGAAATGTTAGTGCGGCTTATTGATTCCTTACCGCATATTTTGGAAACAAGTTCGGCAGTTTCCATTTCCCCTGTGCCGGGGGCGTATATAATCGTATTACGCGCGTGGGCGAGAAAAGAATGGTCTTTCGTGTAAATTTTGTTAAGCTGGTTTAGCGATTGAAAGATTAAAAGGTAGTGAATGCCGAAGCCGTTGTGAATGCCCATGTTCATTTCCAATTCGTCCATGCGGCCGAGCTTGTCAAATTCGTCAAGCACGATAAGCAAAGGCACTTTAAATTTTCTGGCGTTCGCGTCGGTTTCGCCGCCGGTGAATTTTCTTGAAAAAAAAGTGACGAAAAGGCGGATTAAAGGCGCGATACGCTGCACGTCGTTATACGCGATTGTAAGGTAAAGGGAGATAGGGACTTTTGTTTCCGCAAATTCTTCGATGTAGAATTCGGAGTTCCAGGAATTTCGCGCGATTTTAGCATCGGCAAAAACGGCAAGCGCGTTATTGACGGTGGACAGCATGGAGCCGCCCTCGTCTTTAGGCCTGTTTCTTTGAGCCATTGCGCTTTCGACAATAGATTGATGAATCATTTCATCGCCGTGGTCGGAATTAATCATAAGATCGTATATATAATTAATGTTGTTTGGGTTTACGGGATCGCCCTGGGCGAGGAATTTGCGGCATCCGGGCAGGCTCTTGTCTTTCCAATCCGAGCAAAGGCAGTGAAGGATAACGCCGGTGAGAAAATCCTTCGCGCCAACTTGGAAATGTTCCGACGTGGCGTTTCCTCCGCCTTGCGACGGCGTCGTTAAAATATCCGCGATAAGGTTAGCGTCGGAAAAAGCGTTTTCGCCGGAGCGTATTTCCATCATGGGGTTAAAGTGGTGGCCATTATCGCCTGTAGGCGCCCAGCGGTAAACCTTGCCGAATTTCTTTCTGAATCCGGAAGTATATTTAAAACTCTCGCCTTTGAAGTCGAGGACGATAACGCTGCCGGCGTAAGAAAGCAAAGTGGTCATAACGGTAGAGACGCCTTTGCCGGACCGAGTCATTGCCGATAAAAGAACGTTATAAATACCTGACTGTATAATTTTTTGAGCGGCTTTTTTAAGATGGAGAATAACGCTGTCTTTTACCTGATCGTAGGCTGAATAAACGCTGGCGTTAAAAAGCTGTCCTAAAATTATGCCTCCCTTGTCTTGTAAAAGCCCGGCTTTAGCCAGGTCTTTTTTATTTCCCCACCGCGCGGTACCGAAAATGTTTTGGGAGAGGTACTTCATAAGGACAAATTCGATTAGGAAGTAGAATACGATAGCGGAAAAGGAAGTGTACCCGATTATTTTATAGCCGCTGTAAATAAGATGGTGTATGTCCGTGCGTTTGAAATACATGAGGGTCCAGTAAAAGATTAACAAGGGGTTATAAAGCGGAAAAGTAAAATTCTTGCCAAGCTGAATAACATAAAAAGGATAACCGACCCATCCGGGATCATAGCCGACAAGGTAACAGAAGCGCTGCGTGCCGGCCCAAATTCCGAAAAAGATGGCGCCAAATGTGACGACCTTCATCAGGAAGTTAAATTTTTGCTCGTCTTTAGCGTCTTTTGGTTTGCCGCGCAAGAATTCGTTGTCTGTTTTGCTCATGGTTAAATTCCTAAATTTTTGTTATACATGCGGAAATTTTTGATAAAACGCTCAATTTCTTTTTTTTCTTTTTTCAAATAACTCAATTTGTCTTTACAGATGATTGAATTGTCTTCTTCATCATAAAAGACGCCTATATTGTTTGGACTGGATAAATTATCTGTTTTAATTTTTTCGTTTTCGATGGCTGTAATTAATTTTCTTAAATCGTTCAACCGTTCAAGTTTGTCGTAGTAAACGTTTATGTCCCTGTATTTGAGGCGGTCAAAGAAGAAGTATATAAGACCGACTACGCAGAGGAAAATAATAATAATGTCGATAATGTTCATAAAATTAAATTATTAATGTTTATTTAACGCAGAATATGAAAGATAAATAGAGAAAAACGCGAAAATCGCCGTGAATAACGCGAGTATAATGCCAATAATTTTAGATAAAATCATTAATAGCTTTTTTTCTAATAATTTTTAGGAATTGATTATGATTTATTGACCGCATTCTTTTTACGCCTATATGTATATCATAATCAATATGTCTTGATTTATAAGGATTTATTAATTTATGATCTGACAACCGTATAAGTTCTTTGGCATATCCTTTTTTATCATAAGATATATAAACTGACGATGACTTTGGGGATTTCCCCGTTTTTATGTTAAATCCGAGCTTTTTCAATTCCTGACATAATTTAATTGAAATGCGGGATATTAATTCTTTTTTTTCTTGTTTAGTCATTTAAATAAATTCAAGAAAATTACTTATTTTAGTAAGACTATTTTTTCTTATATTATTTTCTTCAAAGCTATAAGATAAAGAAAGATCAGTAGAATCTCCAATAAATCTTATACCGGATGCGTATAAAAGTGATGCGATACGTTCGCATTTATTTGTTTGCAAACTACCACAAGCAAAACCGATTATATTAGTTAATTGATTTAAACTTAATTCTTTCATTCTTTTTTCCTAATAAATTTCAATTTAAATATTAACAATCGGCGTCCGGATCAAAAAGCGTATAATTATGTTTTTCGCCTTCTTTGTCAAACCATTCATGGTCTGAAGTAAACGCCTGGTGTTCGTTCATGTAAAACATTGCGGCCAGCATGGTCCTGAATTCGCTGCCGTGCCATCCGCGTTCCTTCATAAGGGGCTCGTCCTGGACGCCGCAATACCATTCCCCGTTATTGACGTGTTTTCTGAGGGCGTCTTTCACGTTCCACCAGTAAACGCCAAACATTTTATAATTCATCCTGTCTGCCGCGAGCATTTTGACGACGTTGTGCGCCTGTATGTTGGCGTACATGTCTTTATCGAGGGTGACGCCTTTTTCAAGCTTGTCGATTGTTTCGTTGGTGTAATACATGCTATTTTCTCCTAATGGTTTTTTTCTCTTCTTTAAATATAACATTAACATCAGTATTATTTAAAGAATAATTAGAACAAGAAGGGACTAATTTTCTTGACGTACAATGGAAACCGGCCTTATATTTTCTGTTTAATTCATTAATATCCATTTTTCCGGTTTTATCAGGCCAAAAATAACAGCCTGTGCATAAGCCGTCGCTTATGTACGGAACAAGATTAACATTTTCTTTTGGGAGAAAAATAATTATGTCTTTAATAGCCGTTCCAACTTTATTTTTCATTTTGTCTACCTGAAGCCTACCACAGAAACATGCCTTTCTAAATGGCTCATATCCGCGCCTGTCATTGCCGCCGCTTTTTTGAGTATTTCTTTTTCAAGCGTTTTCTCCTGTTTTTTTGCCTGTTTTTGCTTTTCCTCTTTATCAATGGCCTGTGAGATACAGTCTTTCATGTCCGGAATTGTTTTTCCAAGTTTGTCAAGTAAAGAGCTGTTTTCTTTTGCGCTGTCATGATAAGGAAGGATGATGCCTTTTTCAAGAGCTTTAAGAATTGACATTCTGCCCTCGGGGGAAAACGGATTCATCTTTATGTCACTGCAAGAAGTATAACGGTTCTCGTTTATTTTAAGGAAACCATCTGATGACAAGTAAAAAACTACGGGGTTAAATTTAGTATTGTAACCGGTTTTGGAAAGCTCAAGATGCATGTCATAAAAAGCCGATTTCTTGTCTTCCGGAAGCTTGTAAAAGTTTTCGTCTTTGATGTTTTTTATCATTTCCTGTTCTTCTTTGGAAGTTTTTTCAAAATGATATAAAACTTTTTCATAAGAATAGCCTTTGGATTTCCCGCTAAAGTCTGTCAACGCGAAATATTTCTTAATAATATTTTCCGTTTTCCAGTTGTACATTTTTGCCTGGCTCAGGCGTTCCTTCCGTTCTCCGTCATTTTCAAGCTTTTCGCAAAAGAGTTCCTGTTTCTTAAAATTAAAAGACTCGACAAGATATGTCCCGTTATTATTAATGATAACGTCGCCTTTCCGGTATATTTTATTGTCATTGGCGCTGTAAAGGAAAGGCTCATGGTCATTGAGAAGATCATGCTTTGAAAATACGGGATTGTTTTTTAACGACGTTTCAAGGGACTTAATTTGTTCAATGCGTTTTTTGTATTCCGACGTATTTTCTTTTAACGGCAAGAGGGCGCCGCGGGCCAAAGACAGGCTTTTGAGGTTCGCTTTCATCTGTTTTTCCTGGGCTTCCTTAATTTTTTCCTGTTTTTGGATCTCCAGGGCTTCTTTGCGTTTCTTGGCTGCGTCCTTGTCTCCCCATTCTTCAGTTAAAGCGAGAAGCAGCTCATCGGCGTCGATGGAGTTCTCGTCATTCGGATTCGTGAACACATCGGATTTTGTGCGGAGCATCTGGTCAATCCAGTTGGCTTTGCGCTGCACAAGGTTAACTGAATAATTGTCGATAGTCCCGCCGGCAAGGTATGTATGGAGGCCTACTTTATCCTGTTCGTTGCCCTGCCGGTCGACGCGCCCGTTACGCTGTATAAAATCTGACGGCCGGAAAGGGATGTCAAAGTGATGTACGGCGGATGAGTTTTTCTGCAAATTGACGCCTTCGCCGATACAGGCCGTGGACCCGATAATTACTTTATACTTTCCGGAGTTATAGTCCGCGATGGCTTTTGAAACTTCTTTTTCAATTTGACTGTCACTCTTATTTCCGCCCGATTTGGTAAAACCGTTAACGATGACAATGTCTTTTTCTTTAAAACCTTGAGCGGTTAAATAACTTTTAATTTTTTCATGGATGTTGAAACTGGCGTCTGAAGAAAAAACGCGGTCGCAGAAAATAACCTGTCCGCCCTTCGTGTTTTGGTAATTGGCAAAGGCGTTATTCGCAAGGGCTTCAAGCTTGGGATTTTTCCAGTTTTTGTATTTGACGGGATCGTAAAGCTCAAGATCAAGGCTCGCGGTCCGCATTTGCGAGTAAAAAGTAAGGAAGTTTTGCCCGGGATACTCCGTCTGGCGATCTTCGGCCTGAAGGGATTTGTAGCGGTCAAGTTCGACGGAAATAGCCCTGACGGCAGCAGTTTGTTTTTTATCGGCCGCGATGATATGCGGGTGGTTTTGCGCTGAAGGTTTTTCAAGGCCGACGGCTTCGGGATTGTTCTGTAAGTCGGTGTAGGCGAAAAACAGGTTTTGGAGCGTGGAAAGGTTTTTGAAGCCGGTAAGGATGTTTCCTTGTTTTGCCTGCCCGCTTCCCCAGTCGTAGAGCCATCCCTGCTCGATATTGGCAAACTCACGGATAAAGCCGTCAATGGTCATAACGCCCATGCGCCGCAGCTCCTCCGGAGCGACGTACTGCATCATGTTGTAATATTCGAGCGGGGAATTTGTAAGCGGAGTGGCCGTCAGGAGGTATACGTTTTTGTCGTCGTTCTGCTCTCTGATATACTCGCATTTTTTATAGAGCGACATTGCTTTCGCGGACTGCCTGCCGTCGTTCATGCCGGTTTCGCGCGAAAGAGTGGAGCTGAACAGGTTTTTATATCGGTGAGCTTCGTCCACGAAGATGGAGTCGCAGCCGAAATCTTCAAAGGAAACGGTAACATTGGTCTTTCCGGAATCGGCCTTGTATTCGCCTTTAAGCGCGGCCATTTCCTGCTGCCGGGCGGTATTGTCGGATTTTTCCATTTTGTAGAGCATTGAGACTTTCTTAGTTATCCGGGCGTTATTTTCCGCGGACAATTGAATTTCGCTCGCGGAGCTTTCCGGCATAAGGATAATGTCGGCGTCGCTTCTTGCCATAGCCTGATATTTAGCGTAACGCTTGTCGCGGCTTGAATAGCCCGGCTCTTCCGGATCGATGGAAGCGATTTTAAGTGACGGCATGACGGAGTGAATTTCCTCTATCCAGTCTTTTATTTTGTTGTTGGGAACTTGCAGCCAATGCCTGTGGGCTTTTGCTTCCTGTATTAACAGGGACATGAGGGCGACGCCCGTAGCGGTTTTGCCAAAACCTGTTCCCAGGGCGGATATGCCGCGTAGGTTGTGGTAAAGGTGGTGTAAGGACTGCAATTGGTGGGGCTTTATATCTTTCCCGCCGCTGTTTTTATCTTTCCATCCGGCGATTTCAACGGGGTAAGTTTTTACCGGCGCGACAATATGAGTTTTGAATTTGCGGTTATATTCCGATTCAAGCTGTGAGCGGTAATTTTCGTGATTAGCGATAAATGAGCGGAAAAGGTCGTCATGTTCTTTTTTGTAGGATTCAGTATCGTAATTTTTGCTGCGCTGTTTTTGATCGTTAAGGTAATAGATTAAGGGATCAGTGTACTCCTGCCACCCTTTATAAACAGTAATTCCCCATTTGCCTTCATCATTTTTTGTAAGATTTTTAAGCTTGTCTTTGCTCAGGGCTTCTTTGTTTGACGCCCAATCGCGTACAATTTCCTGGGGGACCCATGAAGAGCGCGGTGAAAAATCGGCGTCCTCGATGGGCGTCCAGCCTACGGCTTTTTCAAGCTCGCCGGCGCCGTAGAGCAGCTTTTCTTTTTTCCATGCGTCGTCTTCTTTTTCGGCGGCGGCTTTAAGGGCGTCGATTTTCTTCCATGCGTCTCCGGAGATAAAATCTTCGCGTAACTGGTAAAAGCCTTCAGTTGTAATAAAAATGTCATCATGTTTACGCATCTCATCTATGAGGGCTTCCGCGGAGCCCGGAAAGGAAGCGCGGATATTTTCTTCAGTGGCGTCCTTCATTCTTTCCCGGAGCCGTAAAAGGGAGGATACGGCCGTATTATGGCCGTCAATGACGTCAACCTGTTTGCGGTATACGTTTTCTTGGGTTAAAAGAGGATCGTCCTGTTTTAAGAACGTTTCGTATATTCCCTGTACTGCGGGATTATTTCGGATAAATTGTTTTAAGTCTTTGTCATCTTCAGGAAGGTTCATGTATTTTTTTTGATAATTATGAAGTTGTGATGATAATTGATTTTGCAAAGACACAATAAAAGAAGAATCTTTTTGGTCTTTCATGCTGTTTTGTATTGCGTGTACTGAATTGGAAATGATTTTTATATCAGTTAATTTCTCTGCAAGGTCTGAATTTCGAGAAACTAAATCCCATTGATTATATTTTGATAGAATATAAATGTTTTTTTCGGAAATTTTTATAGCGCCGCGAGTAAGAGTTTTGTTTTCGATTTGTTTTAATTCTTCGTCTGAAAGGGAAAGATCATCATTTTCTTCTGAAACTTCCGGAAGTTCAAAATTATCCCTAGTCTGGGTAAAAATATCTTCCGGAATAATATTTGCCGGTATAAATGATGATAGAATTTGCTCAAGGCTTTCCGGCGTTATGTCTCCCTTTACTTCATCATTTCCCCATTGTCCCGTTCCCTCGCTCAATTTGCCGGCAATATGTTCAGGATGTTTTTCAAAATATTTTCCGCTAACAAAATCACTGTCAAATAAAGGCAATGTTTTGAACGTGTCGTCGTCTACGGCGGAAAGACGTTCCTGAATGTCTTTCGGATACTTCCGGAATAAAAGAATGTCCGGCATGACCTGCGTATGGGTATGATAAAAACTGCGGTTGGGCAGTTTTACGGCTCCGACAAACTGGGCTTTTTTATTTATTGACAATCTGAATTTTTCGTTGGTTTTGTTTTCCAGCACTCCGGGCGCGACGATTAACGCCATAGTGCCATATTCTTTAAGGTTGTCGATGGACCTGCTGACAAAATAATTATCAAGCGATTTTTCTTCCGGCATATCGAGGGCAGAGAGCGAAGCGCTCCGCTCGCCGAAAGGCGCGTTTCCTATAACATGATCGTAAACTCCCGCTTTATCGGAAAGATTAAAAGCTTCAAAACTTTGGTTAAATATTATTGTATCCGGACCATGCAGCTGTCGGGCGACTTTGGCCGTTCTTTCGTCAAGTTCTACGCCGGCGTAGAAAAGATTTTTTTCTTTTGGGGCGTATTCAAAGAATACTCCCGTTCCGCACGAAGGTTCAAGAATTTTCGCGCCTGTGTTAATTGGTCCGGATTTTTCAAGCAGCTGCCAAGTAAGGCGGGCGACCGGAGGAGACGTGTAAAAATCGTATAACACCCCGTGTTCGTTATTCGCGTAAATTCCGCCAAACCCGCTGTAACGGCGCAGAACGTCTTTTTCGGTATCGCTGATGGTATTATTTGATAATTGATGGTTTTCCCTTTGAAGTTTATCAAGTATTGAAACCGCTTCTTTATTAAGACGTTCTCTTTCCTGTAAAGACAGGCGGGAATTAAAGTTTGTCCATGCGCCGAAGGGTCGGAATTTAATCGAATCTTCTTTTTGTTCTTGCGCAGGTTCTTCAACCGAATTTTCAATGTTTGTATGTTCTGATTGCTGGGTATCAAACAATTCAGTTTTATAGTTAATCTGATTTATTTTATTATTTATCGTGTCAACTATCTGCTGGGCGTTATAAATTAATATTTGTTTTATGTCTTGAGGAGAAACTCTGTCAGGAATATCTGTGCTATGAAGAATATTTTCGCCGATTTCAACATGGCCATCGTAGTCATATTGACGTTTTATTTCTTTAAGGCTTGCTTCTTTTGCAATTATTAGGGCGTTTTCCGCGCTTTCAAGCCAGTTATTAAGTTTCTTTATATCATTAATTCCTTCAAGACTTGATAAAACGTTCATTGAAATAGTTGATAAAACTGAATTGCGTTCTTTGCGCTGCCGTTCTATTTCTTGCTGTAAGGATTTCAACCCTATACCAGAAGTATTTTCTATTTCTTGCTGTAAAGACGCTTTGAGATTATCTAATTCATTTTCGGCATTTTCCAGTATGGAAATTGATTCATTGTAAGCACGTTCATTTTCTTGTAAATCAATATTTTCTTCTTTCTGATCTTGTGAGGATTTTTTTATTTCTTGCTGTAAAGCGTTAAGTTCTACATTTTGAGATTGTTCTTTCTTGGCTGAAGACAAAATATCGTTATTAAATATTAATTGTTCTTTGAGCGTTTCTATTTTTTGTTCAATACGCTGAATATCTTTTTTAACTTCTTCAGGATTACGGTCATATTCAAGCCTATCTTTATATTGCCGTAACGCAAGGTTATAGGCGGCTAATTCCTCTTTTGTTTTAAGTATAAATTCTTCCTGTTTTGTTAATTTGCCGTATCCATAATCTTGTCCATACCATTTAATATAATATTTTAAACCTTCAGTAAATATTTCAGGGTTAGATTCGGTAATTGTCCAAAGGAGGGCTTGTTTAACAAGTTCTTTCGGAACGCCATTATTTTCCAAATAATTAATCCAGGCATCGTCTTTTCTTATTATAAAAGCTTCTGATACCATTTCCTTTACTTTATTCCAATCAATAATAGATCCAAACATGTCGTTTGTTTCAGTAAAATTCTTTTCAGGTTTTGATTGTTCTTTTTCTTGCGCAGGTTCTTCAACCGGATTTTTATTATTTGTTAGATTTGTTAAGGATACGGATGTTGATAAAATTTCATTCAAATATTTATGATAACCTTCTTTATCGGTACATCCGGCTTTCTGCATTTCCGAAAGGGCGGCGGCGCGGTTTTCTTTTGTCATTTCCCGGAGGATAAAACGCGCAGCTTCAATGGTGTCGCTTTTAAACTCTCCGGAGATGGCAATAAAGTTTTGTTTGAAGTTTTCCGGCGTATTTGGAAGGGGTATTTTCACCGGTTGGGAGAAGTCAAGAGGAAGCTGGTTTTCGTTGTTTTTGTAAAGAATACGCTCTCCCGGGGGCGGAAACCGTTCGGGATATTTTTTCTTGACAATTTCTTTATAATGCGCTATATTTTCAGGTAGGAAACCGAATACGTCCGTAGTAGGGCTGGCCGTATGCGAATGGGGAAACCCGTCAGGGAGGCGGATGGAACGGTCCTGGAAAGTGTGAGTTAATTTCCCATCCAGGACTGGTTCGGTTTTATTTTTGTCTATATATAACAACCTGTTGTCTTGAATCGCTTCATTTAACCAGTTATCAAATCCTTTCATGCCAAAAACCGTTTTAACAAGATTAACGTCTATTTCCGTTCCATTAAAATTACCTTTTTGAGAATACGCAACAGGAATAACTATTTGTTTGTTTTCTTTATCTCTGAGGCTTATTACGCTTATAATATCCGTCCCTTTTTTATTTGATTGAACAATACAGAGGGGCTTTTTTAATTGTTCGGGAAGTTGTTTCATAATTTCTTCGCCAAGATCATGATAATTAACTGCTTCCAGTTCTCCGTTTGCTCTAAATGTTGTATAAAGATGTTTTCTTGTCATTGTCATAGGCAGACGTTGAAAGCCCAATTCTTCATATATTCTCGGAGTCATACCAAGAAAAACGTGCGGTGTTTCAGGAAATTTACCTTCTGCAATAAGATTAAGATTTTTTTCATATTCATTTTTATTAAACCTGTATTTGTCATTCTCAAAAATATTCTCATAAACCGCTTCCATGCGGCTGTCGATATCGATAATGCGTTCCATGCCGCGATAAACGTTATTAACAAAATTCTTGCCTTTGTTGTAAACGTCCGCTCTGGTTTTGTCTCTGCCTTGCCGACGTTTAATCCATTGTTCCATTCCTTTGGCAAATAGTTCTTCTTTTTCGACGGTCCATATTCCGTTCTCAACGCCGAAGGCCTTTTCCGCTTGTTCGCGCAGTTCTCCCGTTAACTGGCGGCGGAAGACATGGGCGCATTCATGCACAAAGGTATTAAAATTGGCGCCCTTGCCGGCGCGTAAGACTGTAGAGGCGTCATCTTTTAGGAATTGGACATATCCTTGAAATTGCTCGCTTAGATTTTCATCGCGCTTGGCTATCCCGTCCGGATGGTAGCGGATCATGTATTCTTCAAAGGTAAAATCGAGCGTCTTCGCCCTGGCTTCCAATAAAATGAGAGCGGTTTTCGCGGCTTCATTATCGAGGGAGAAGGCAGCGGAGAGTTCTTTAACAATTGCGTTTTTGTCTATGCTCATAGGTTATTCCATGTTTTTAATAAAATTTATATGACGATTACAATTTGGGCAGGTAACATTTTTTAGTTTACCTTCAAAAGAATCTCCGGAAGCTTCACAACCAAAATCTTCTAAATTAGTGTCAGGTATAGCATTGCCACAAATGGTATATTCACCACCAAGATCAACAAGATTAACTGCACATACTAATGTAATAATTTTTTTAGTATCATTATTTTTATATTTCATCTTTTGCAATAACATTGAATATTTTATCTTCTAACTCCCTGTTTTTCTTCTTCTTCACATTCCTTAAGATATAATTTATGCAATTCTTCGTTCACGGATCTTTCCACATCACTCACCCCGTCAAGAAACCTGTAAGCCTGAGCTTTACGGTTCTCCGCGGTAAAACCGCAATCTGTTCTGCGGTAAGCGTCGTCATAAGTTACTCTTTTTAAAAAAAGTGAAAGTGAGCTTGCGTATTCATCATTAATTTCTATGGTCATGATCTATCTCTTTACTCCCTGCGTTTGCTCAATTTTTTGATCCTGTTGTTGAGCAAATACTCCTTGTTCCAGCTTTTTAAACGTTTCCGGATTTGCGTATTTCTGCAACATTTCTCTTGTTACTTCCGTTTCTGTTAAAAGTTTTTTTACCATGTTTTGTTCTTTTTGGATGGCGAGGATGCTATCGCCTACGCCCTGGACGTATCCGGCTTTATTTGCGGTTTCGAGCTGGCGTTCAATGTTGCCGGGTTCTTTTTTTACCGGTGAATCTACTTCAATTATATTGTATAAATAATCCTTTGCGGCCGTTTGATCTTTTAACCCCATGACCTTAAGCCGGTTTTCTACGGCCGCTTTTTTTTGAGGAGGAATATTGTCTTTTATTATTTGAATGGCGTCATAGGGGCGGCTGTTAACGGCTTTTGAATGGGCTATTTGTTTGAGGGCGCCCATTATGTTTTTGTCGTTTACCTCATCGAGTTTGAGATGTTCGCATTTGTCCAACAAGGTAATTTCCGGTTTTCCTTTGGACATAACCAAGCAATTGTCCTGGGATTTAATTTTTGCGAAACTGTCAGCGACGACAAGGCAGTTGTTGGCGGCTTGTACCGTGCAGTTTTCACTGGCGTAAACAATGCAATTGTCTTTTGCCTTGATGGTACAATTTTTATTGCCGATAAGGGTTGACTCGTCTTTTCCTGAAAGAGCGGTTACGTCAGTGCCTTTGGCGGTAGCTTTCTGGTAGGTGTAAACCTTGCTGTTTCCGGCCGCGGATACGGACGCTTGATCATGGGCGTGTACGGTACAATTTCCGGATGCGTTTATTTTTGATGAATTTTTAAGAGTTATATGGCAATGTTCAAAAGCAGTGCCGAAGGCGGAATCATGCAAAGTAACCTTACAATTGCCTTTCGCGATGATGTTGGCGTGGTCATGGCCGACAACGGTTGTTTTTCCCTGGGCGGCGACTACGCCGTTTTCTTTTACGGTAATTGTAATAGCAGCGTCATCATTTGTTTTGCAGCGGCCGTCTTTGCCTACGGTAACGTTTGTTTTGACGGTAATGAATTCTTTGCTGTTTTGGATGACAAGTTCGTTGCCCAAGTGTTTTCTCGCTTTTACGATTTGATCGTATTCCGCCTGGCTGCTTACAGGTATTTGCATGTTTATAACTCCTTTTTTACGGGCCGCTTTTTTTTATCCGTTTTGATTTTTTTGGGCGGCGGCAGTTTTTCTTTTTTTTGGTTATATGCGTTTTTTATTTCGTTATGAATAATATTAGTACCCTCCTTAAGTATTTTGACTTTTTATTATTTCAAACTGGGCTCGGTCAATTTTTGTAGTAAAGAGAATTTGTTTTGCGAGGTCTTTTCTGTTTGACTCAACCATGATTGAAGCGCAGCGCACGATGGCTCCGTTCCGGCTTTTTAAGAATTCGTCCCTTAATTGCTTGTTTTGCTTGTTTTTTTCGTCGTCGTTCATAATATTTATCTTGTATAGGTTTGGGTTTGTTCAAGGGTTTGTTCTTGTTTTTGAGCAAATATTCCTTGTTCCAGCTTTTTAAACGTTTCCGGATTGGCGTATTTCTGCGCCATTTCTTTTGTCACGTTCATTTCCGTTAAGAGTTTTTTGCATAAAGCGTGATCGTCGCCGACGGCCAAGACGCATTCGCATACGCCCTGGACGTATCCGGCTTTTCGGGCGATTTCAAAATCATTCGGATTGTCATGAAAATGTTCTTTAATAAATTGTTCTTTAAGCGTTTTTCCAAGATCAACCGTAGTGTTATTAACAGGGGAATTAATATATTCTTTCATAATATCATTAATATTTAAATTTTTATTTTTGTTGTAATAGTCAATTGTATTTTCAACCATTATTTTCGCGTAACCTTCATGATCAAGCTTTTTAGTGAAAAGAGCCGGCTTGAAATTATCATTAAAGTTGTCAATGTCTGACTTGTTTTTGAAAAGAAAAAGATAAGCTTCATTCGGTTTGTTTTTATCGTATAATCCTGAATCTTTCGTTTTTTGCACAACAAAATAACCTAATTCTGTTTTAAGGTAATCCGCTTTAAAACTTTTATCATTTAATTTTAATTCGTCTATACTATTCCAATTGTAATTTGACATCTGTTTTTCTCCTCGCTAAATGTTTTAGCTTTTTGAATATTTACCGCTGATACCGGTATTTGTTTTTTGCAATGAAAACGCTTTTCTAAGGCATAAGTCAATGTCACCGCAGTCGACCGGGATGTCTTTAAAATGCTTGATAGTGTTTTCCATTATTTTCTTCGCATAATCGACACTTCCTTTAACTTTATAATGCAGGCTTTGTTCTCCCTGAAGAGAAAAACTGATTATGGTCCTGCCGTCTTTGAAATCCAAAATTTTGAATAAAACGGTACTGTTAATGAAGCGATGAGTTATTTCGTCGTATTTGTTTGATTTATTCATATGATTTATCCGTTTGATTAGGGTTTAAGAAGGGAGGCCATACGCGTAAACGTATGGCTTCCCCGCTCTGATGTTACCTGCTGCGGGACTGCGTTTGTTCTTGTTTTTGTTCTTGCTTTTGTTCCGGCTGGTTTTGCTGTGCTTGCATCCGTAAATCTCTCAAAAAAGTTACGCATTCCGCGTTTGCCTTTCTGGAAATATTTTCAAGACTGAACGCGTCGGTGATAGGTTGTCCTGTCGTTTTGTTGATAGGCGGAGGTATTATTTCGCCTGTTTCTTTGTTTACTCTCTCTTTCATCGGCGCATACAGAGCATTTACCATTTTCTCGGAGAATTCTTTCGCTTGTTCGGGAGTTGCTTTGAATTTGCTCTGCATAGAAACGGCGGCGAGATATTGGCCGAGATATTTTTCAGGCTCTGTAGAGCTGCAAACAATTTCCGGACCCGGTTCTCTTGGATTCTTTGGTTCCGGCTCCCATCCGGCGCCTTTTTGAGTTTTCATGTACTCAATTCTTTTTTGTTCGTCTTTTTCAAGCTTATCTGAAGCCCAATCTTTTATTTCCCAAGGTTTGTTTAATTGGGCAACGTTGAAAAGCCTGATATGTTTTTCTTCATATTCGCCGGTTGTTTTGTTTTTTTCACTGACATGAAGAGAGACGCCTTTCTGCCCTTTATCAATTAACAAGTCGGGAATATCTTTTTCAGCTTCTTTAATTTTCTGATAAGTGACATATTCCCCTGTGGGAAAACCGTTTTGCCTCTGAATTTCCTTGAGATAAAACAGGTTTGATCCGTGATAAGGCCTTTCCGGGGTTAAAATGTTATATGCCGGAGCAGTGTCGGCATAACCGTCTTTCCCCGGCAAACAGACAAAATCCCCTGTTTTGATTGCGTCGGCGATAAACTTGCGCTGGTGAAGGGCTTCCATATAAGCCAATTCTTTTGGCGAGAGTTCCTTCTCCTCACTGTCTGACAAAGGCAGGGTTCCTTTCAGTTCGGACAGATAAGCATCTACCTGATCTGAAACATTTGATTCTTCCATAATTTTCTCCTTGCTATTAATTTTACGCCTCTCAAGAGGCGGGGTTTCAAGATGTTCTTTAATAATTTTTATTACTGATTCAGAAGAGGCAATTTCTTTTCTTTCTTGCTCAAGAAAAACTTTGTATCCTTCTTGGCCGCCATAATGTCTAAACTGAAAAGTTTTTAACGCTTCAAGCTTGTTAACAAGCCTTCCGATTTGCTGTACGCCTTCCGCTTCGGGTTTTTCCTTTAAACACTTAGTCACTAATAAATCAACTTTTTTTCCTAAATGATTTAATCCTTCACCGCCAAAAGTTGAATTGTATATTTCAACATAATCAAGAGCAGTATTTTGATTAAATTGAAAGTTTGGACCGAGATGAGCGGATAATTTTTCAATATTTTTCGCAATAGATACTATTTTTAATGATTCACGCAGTACAGTTTCTTTTTCTGAAAGTTTTTGTTCATTTTCAATTGTTACTGTTTTACGTAAATTAAAAAAATCCTTAAATTCGTATATATTAAATTTTTTATCAGTAGTTCGGTTATAAGTATGAATTCTAATAGCCTCTGCTATCAATTTTTTTGCGGCGGGAATATCACCATCAAAACGAAAAGTTAGAGAATCATCTCCCGGTTTGCTTTCAAACCCTTCTTTTATAGTAATAAGTAAAGGATCATTGTTTTTATTAGTATTTCGGCGAGATAGTTCAAAAGTTAATTCGGTATTAGGAATAGTTGATTCATAAATATATTCTTTCATTGTTTCTCTATACCAAGAAACATTTTCATCTTTTATCCAAACACCTAATAAATTATCTGCCATAGTTTTCTCCTTTTAAAGCATTTAATAACATTTTCTCTAATACTTCTTTACTAGATTTTTTTATTTCAATAAGTTGTATTTGTTTTTTGTATTTTGATTCCCTTAAAATAGTGTCTGCAAATAATAAAGCTTGATTTTTGCTTTTTGAATTAATGGAAAACGTTATTAAAAAATCTTTTGACATAAATTTATTGAATTTGAAGAACAGGCGTATAACCGGCCTGCCGTGCCAGGGAAACATTGTTACCGTGCATAGCCCCTTTTGTAATTGCTTTAAGATTTAATTTTATTTTTTTTTTATTATCAAATGAAAGATCATCAACTATTTTAAAAATAAATTTTTTGGCTTCATTAATCTTATTCTCACGAAAAGGAGCCCATGAGCAAGAAGAACCAAGAGTAATAATTCTGTCGTAAATACGTTCCGCCATTCCGTATTTGAAATCACGGCGATATTTTCTTTTAGCGTTTTTACGGATATAAATTTTTGAAACACGATTAATAGTATTGATAAGATATGTGAACATTTCTCCGGCCAAAAAGACATCAAGACTTTCACCGGTAAAAACAAAATTACCACCACTAACATTTCGATATTTATAACATCCATAAAGCCATGAGACGGCATTGCCAATTAATGAACGCCAAGGTACATAAGTTTTAGTTGATTTTACATATATAGTTTCAAAACGCAATGTATTTTCATCCAGCTCATATTGACTAATAAGTTCATTTGCTTTTGTTAAGGCAATGTAAGCTTCATTCTCATTATCACTTTTTGAGAGAGCAAGTAATTTTTTGATTTTTGTTTTGATGTTTTCTAGATTATTTTCATTATTCATAAAAAATTATCCTGCCCGGCGGCTGTAGTCTTGTTTGTCTTGTTTCTTGAAAATCACCGGCGTAAGCCTGCCCGTCTGGCTTTCATAAGTTTTAAGATTTACCGTCTCGCCTTCTTTAAGCTTTGTTTTGGTTTTATCTTTGCCGTTGATTAACTCAGGGGCTTTATACAACGGGACAAAATACGCGGTTTTTCCGTCAAGGCTTTCTACGACTATGGCATGGTTGTCGCTGGCGTCGTCATCAAGCTTGTAAATCTTGGTGACTTTTCCCGATATGGTTCCGTCTTTGCCGGTATAAACTTTCAGCTTCGAAGGATCGGCATACTTCAATTCTGTTCTCGCAGTAAGGAAGGTGTTATACCGGGCGTTGGCTTTAAGGTTTTCATCCCATTGATCTGTGAGATGATAAGCGCCTTTGTCGTAAGTACACATTCCAATTTTTCGGAGGTTTTCAAGGCGGGTAAGAATCCTCTGCCGGTCGGAGTAAATAGAGTTTGTATATACCTTCTCCGCGTCTCCGCCCATTTCTTTAATTTTTTTATCTATATTTGTAAAGCGCTGCACTTCAAGTTCTTTCTCTTTTTCGATAGATATTTCAGCGGCGGTTCTGTAACCGATTTGTGATGTGCAAATATCCCTGGCGTATTCGCGCATAAATGTTTTTACAATGTCGCGGGGAATTTCCACTTCTTTGCCGTTTTTGTCTTTCCCGTTTATTAAAAGATGCGTATGCGGATGGGCCGTGTTGTAATGGTTCGCCGCTTGCCAATAAAACGTGTATCCGGTTTGCTGTTCAAGCTTTTGAATAAATTTCTCCGCCATGTCATTAAGATTTATATTGTTCGACTGCGGGCTTAGAAAAATGCGGAAGTTTTTTTCAACCATGTTTTGACGGTATTCATCCAGATCGGTCCCGTAAAGCTTTGCGCGGCTGAAGTCAATGTCCGTTCCTTCCCGGACAAGATATTCTTCCAGCTGCTTTCGGTGGGCTTCGATGCTCTTTGAATACTGCATTTTAACGACGCATTTCTGGCGGGTATCGACGCCGCGTCTTGAGCCGCCGATAAAGCCTTTGCTTCCGCCGGAGCTGCTTCGCGGCATAAGCTTTTTAAGCAACTTGGCAAGGGCGACAGCGGAATCCTGTTGTTGTTTCTTCTTCCTCTTGTAATAAGGGCTTATGCGGTATGGTTTGTCTTCAAACAGGAAATGGCGCATCAGATATATAGTCCTCCAAAAAGATTGATTGATATTTTTTCCCGACTGGGATCAACGAAATCAACGCCCATCTTACAAACCTTCTGTGCATCCTGAACCGATGTAATTATTTTACCTTTAATACACTTGCAGCATCTTTTTAAATTAGTATTTTTCAAATCATGTTTAGTTCAATTTTATGAGATAAAAAACGAAGAATATTTATAAAAAAAGGTACAAGCAGTATTGCTAAAATATTGAAAGTTGTAAATTTAATATTAAAAAGAATTCCAAAAATAAAAGAAATAAAAGAAATGGAAAGTGACCAAATTAACATAAATAATAAATATAGAAGTTTATTTTTAATAAGTTCTTTTCTTCTTTTTTCCATAATTTTGATAGTTTCATCTATTTCTGCTAATTTAGCCTCAAGGTCTTTATTTTCTATGTTTTCCATATATTTCTCCTTTTATTTAGACTTATTGCTAAACCGGTGTATTAATTAACTCGTCTGAACGAGCAGACTTGTTCCAAACTGACAGCCTGAGCTTTTGGCATGGCCGGAATATTACCCTTCTGTGAGCCGGTATATCGGCAAACACGGCTTTTCTTGTTGCGACTTGACTGACAGAAAATGAGCCGAGGCCTCTTAACTCAATACGCTCCCCTTTGGCGATGGCGTCTGTAATTGATTCAATAATCACGTCGATACACAGGGAAGCGTCCCGAAGAGGAATGTCGAGGGTCTTGTTTATTTTACGCATTAATGATACTTTATTAATCATAATGAATTCCAATATTTCTAAAAATAAAATGCTCGTCCGGTTAAAAAACCGCTCGTCCGATTGTTCGAATAATTGCTATACCGACCAAAAATAGACTACTAACGCCTATTTCGAACTAGCAATAGCCTACTAACGCCCTATTTCGGACTAGCAAAGCCTACTAACGCCCTCTTTTTACCATACTACGGACGAGCGATGCTCTTTCACATGTGTTGTAAGTACCCGATACATCGAGGCTATATGCGTCTAAGTGCCCGATACATCGAACACTTAAGCAATAGGCACATATGCCTTAAATGGCTGTTATGCGTTGTAAGTACCCGATACATCGGATACTTACATAACACACATATATATCCTTTATCTTGCCGACTTCGGGCTATTGCTACACCGGTGTACTAATAAGAGATAGCCGTGGTAATTGCTTGGAAACTGCCTTTGGCAATAAATCATAAAAGCCTCGTTTCTCGTTTTTCTTGAGGAAATGGTTAATAAGCAGTTCGGCCGCCGGTGTTTGTTTGGAATCAATTAACAAGATAACAGCACCTTTAAGGAAGGATACATTGCCGGGAAGCCTCTGCGCGTCATTTACCGTGAATTCAACTTCCTGCGGCTGTTTGTTTTTGTTTTTATTGTAAACCTTCTTAATTGACTCTTTGCCGTCTCTAATCGCCTGTATGTCTTCTTCCGGAGCGTTTTTCAAAACGGCGCTGGCCTGATACATTGTTGTCGCGCTTATCCCAAGGCGTTTCGCCAATACTTCGGCGGCGCGTCCATCACCGTTCTTAGATTTTTTATTAGGCAGCATTTCAGCAGCGGAAAGTATTTCAGCTCCTGTCAAATTCCGGCGGACAACCTGTCTTTCAAAGGTGTAGAGAATCGCGTCTTCACGGCTTTCAAAGATTTTCTCAATATACGGAATTTCATCTACACCCGCTTTTTTAGCGCCGTAGTAACGCTGGTGTCCGTCTACAAGAATGTTTTGCCCTACCCAAAGAGCAACCGGTTCTTCTTTATGAAAACCGTCTTTTTTAATACTCTCACATATTTCATTAATGATTTTTTCAGACGGTTTAAATATTTTGGAAATTTCCGGATCAATAACGATTTTATCAATTCGGATATATTTGACATTGTAACTGTCGCCGGCGTTAAATCCGGGCTTGGAAGGAGTTTGAAGTTTAGCCATGATGAACCTCCTTGTGAGATTCGACTTTCTGCGTCTTAGGGTTAAAGTGTAGGTCTTTGTCTCTGGTTGGATCCCAATGGTAAACCTTTTCGAATTTTTTTCTGAGTATGTCTTCTTCCAAAGCGTTTTTTAAAGGTGTTTGAAGTTTAGCCATGATGAGCCTCCTTGCGAGAAGCCTTTGTATTCTTGGCATTTAATGCGTCAATATAAGAGAATAATCCTTTTCCAATCATCTTCCAAACACAACGTGGAATTACATCATTGTAAAGCTCATAAGCATGAATTCTGTCATATTCTTCTAAATTAAAATTTTTCATCAGAACGCCTCCTGGTTTTTAAAGATTTTTTCTTTAAAAGTCTCGTCAGAAGACTTGAAGATTTTGGATACCTCAAGAGCAATATATGTATAACTCGAATATTTGATGATTTTGGTCTTATATTTTTCAACTTCATCAGAACGCCTCCGGAATTTGCAATTCTTCATCGAAGAAGCAACCGGCAAGCTCTGAAACAGCTTTGTATAAATCCGGGTTATAAACGGTATTCGGGATACCTTTTGAACACGATAAGTTTCTATGATAATCAACGATAAGATGTATCATCGTTGTCCAGGGAAACCATGTTTCCGCGGGGGTAAGCGGAAGCTCGTCCTTTTGGTATAATTTGATAAAATCATTTTGACGGCCGGATTTTGAATCTTCAAAACGTTTGTCATAACCGTTTATAAGAATAAACCAGTTTTTCATGCCCTCAACGTCTCTCGGCAGAACGCGCGAAAAAAAGGCGGCGGCATTGTAACTGAACATGTCTTTTAAAACCGGCGTAATGGTGTAGTCCGACGCGTTGACCGCGTTAAGTACGATGTTATCGTAGGTAGGCGGGCAGTCGATGATACAGACGTTATATTTGCTGTAGAGCGTCGGAATCATTCTTTTAAGCCGTTTTTCGCTCAATGTTCTCAAGTCCGCCAAATACGGGGTAGAGGCGATTATATCAACGCCTTCCGTTATTGTCGGAACCGCGTAATCGCACAGATTGTTTTCTTCTTTGCTCAAGGCGCTCGCGATGTTCTGTTTTTTTGTACGTTCAAACATTTCTTCAGTTAAAAAATGAAAACTGAGAGAATTGTTAAGGTCGCAGTCTATTACCAGAACCTTTTTGCCGGCGGCGGCAAAGCATTTGGCCAACAGGATGGCGATGTGCGTCTTTCCTGTTCCGCCCTTAATTGATGTAAACGATATGACAGTTGTTTTACACGCGCTGCATAAATCGTCTTCAACCCAATGACAGGGTATTCCTGTCTTTTCCACGCACTGGCGACAATCGTCGTCAGTACAGCCGCAAACGCGGCATTTTCTTTTTTCTTGCATGATTTTTCCTCCAAATTTAAAATTTTTTCCATTCCTCTAATAAGAAAATAAAACTGTACAGCTGTGCCAGTTACTACCGGAGGAGGTCTCACGCAAAGGACCTTCTTGACAAGCCGCCTACAACTGATGAGTTGTGTATTTAGGCGACAAGATCAATAGAGTAACTGGCACAGCTGTGCAGTCTCAATAATGGGATCACAAGTAAGCGTCCCTATTGCCGGGTACTTCTCCGGCGCATCCGCCGGCGGCCGAAACGCGCTCGGGGATATTGCAGAGATGGATTGATTTTTGTTGATTAGTGACCCATGACAGTGACACGGCGAATTTTAATCCTTATGTTATAAGGACTTATTTTGCCTGCACCAGCCTTACCAGCATAACAATACCGGACAGCGTTACTATAATAGGAGATGAAGCTTTTTCCGATTGTACCAGTCTTACCAGCATAACTTTTCATGGTACAATAACTGCAAACAGATTAGGAAAAAATGAATATGGAGAAGGTTCCTTGCGTCCATTCGATGGCGACTTACGCAATAAGTATCTTGCCGGAGGAATAGGAACATATACAAGATCATCTAATGGCTCTACATGGACAAAACAATAAACGCAACAGTGTAAAGCATTTGCGCATAACAGCCGTAATCGCAACGGTGTCAATCACAAGTAAAAGATGATTGACACCGTTATTCAAAAACAGAAGTAACCGTCAAAAGAACCACATCTACCGTCAGAAGGAAAAATCGGTATAAACTTCCGTAAATAATAATTAACGGAGGTAGATATGAACTACAGCAGCGAAGAGAAAGCGAAATTACTTGAAGGCTGG
>Ga0268262_10000237_pt1 | contig 74103 bp, 56 predicted proteins | sample TergutNc150P3_FD_190354 | JGI IMG/M metagenome (GOLD analysis project Ga0268262, IMG submission 190354) | Nasutitermes corniger P3 segment gut microbial community from laboratory colony in Florida, USA - Nc150 P3 (SPAdes) (version 2) | ecosystem: Host-associated > Arthropoda: Insects >...
CCAGAACCTTGAAAGGGCGACGCAGGAAATCACAGGCGGTATGAACGAAATGGCGTCCGGAGCGGAACAGATAAACATAGCTGTAAACCAAGTCAACGAGATAAGCACAAAGAACCGCGAAGGTATAGCTATCTTAATGCAGGAAGTTTCAAAGTTTAAGGTAGAATAGTTTAACTGTCTTTATATTCGCGAAGGAATTTAAGAAGCGGCTCCTCCCAGGATTTAGCCGCTTCTTTTTCTTTTAGGAAACGGTTGTAAAGCGAAAGAATGTGGCTCTTTATACGCGCCTTGTCTTCTTCCTGAATTTTTGTTAAAGGCGCGGCGCTTGGGTGAACTTTGATTTTCCGCAGACTTTCATCAGCTTTAGGCGCGGGAGAGAAAAGCAAATTTGTAAACGCCTCGGCTTCCTTGGGCGGGAAAAGTTCCGGGCTGAAACATGTCATAGCGTACAACGCCGCGGGAATACAGTTAACGCTGTGTTGTTTAACAAAAAGAATCGCCTGGCTGATTGCCAGCGCGCCTTGTTTTAATTCCAGCGCCTGTTCTTTTAATTTTTCATAATCTCCCAGTTTTTTCGCCGTTTCTACAAACTGCAAATAAGTGTGAATAACCACCATAACATGAAGACTTGGAATACACATAAGGTGCGGGTCCATCATATGAATCACAAAAAAACGCGGTCTTGCGATATAAAAGGGGCGTTCCGTCGTCGACATATTTTTTTTGTAAACAGCCGCCGCAAAAGCGTAGAGATTTCCAATCGAATAAATAAATTCCCTCATAGGGATATACGCTTTACGTTTGTAGCGCTTAAGAAAAAACGTAATCATTCTTATCCAAAAATGAACAAAATCAAGGTAAATTGTCACCCATGACGGAACAAACGGTATTTTTTTGTCTAAAGCGTGATCAACTTTTGTAACCTGAATCCTTCCCGGCAAAAACGCCGCGCGGAACTGGCAAAAGAAAAAATTGTAAAATATCGACGGAACGCTCTTACAAAATGCCGGACGCAGGGTTGGGAAAAAAAACGAGTTAAAAAAAGCATAAAGCCAGTTTTCGCTGTAAACGCTGTTTTTGCGGCTCATAACTGTTAAAAAATATCATAAAAAAAAGCCTTTGTCATCTCTGTACAAACCGTCTTTACGCGCATTTTACCACTTCCCAAAAATTTCCTTTTTTGCTACACTTGTTAAATACAATTTTTTAAAGAGGATTAAAATGATTCGATGCGGAGATATTGTTAAAGGAACCTGTCTATTACAAAAGGGGCAGCCCTTTCTTGTAGTTGAGAGGGAATTTCACACCCCCGGCAAGGGCACCGCTATTGCCAGAATAAAAATGAAAAGTATCAAGGACGGTTCCGTGTTAAGCATTACCGTTCCTACCCAGCAGGAAGTGGAAGACGCGGAAGTAGAAGTTCACACCTGCCAATATCAATATGCCGATCAAGACAATTACCATTTTATGAATAACGAAACCTACGACCAGTACGAAGTTCCAATATCGGAAAACCCCGATAAAAAATTATATTTAAAAGAAAACGACAATTACCAGCTTACCATTTGGGAAGGAAAAGTTATCGATATTCAGATCCCCTACAAGGTGGTTTTTACAGTCGCGGAAAGCGAGAACTATGTAAAAGGCGATACGGTATCAGGCGCGACAAAACCTATTGTAACCGAAACAGGTTTAACGGTTCGCGTTCCCCTCTTTATCAAACAGGGCGAAAAAATTCTCGTGAATACCGAAACCAATGAATACGTAGAAAGAGTTAACGAGTGACGAACCCCGTTGTATAACGACGGGATTCATCGTTATGTATAAAATTCAAGTTTCACAAAGGAGTGTCTTATGGTAATCAAAGTAATTCTTCTGCTTTTGTTTTTCGTTGTGACAATTTTTGTCGGTTTCTATTTTAAGAAAAGAACGTCAAGCGTAAATGATTTTGTTCTTGGCGGACGCGCGGTAGGTCCGTGGCTTACGGCTTTCGCTTACGGAACGTCGTATTTCTCCGCGGTAATTTTCGTCGGATACGCCGGACAATTCGGCTGGAGATTCGGCACCGCGGCGACATGGGTTGGTTTGGGCAACGCGTTTATAGGCTCGCTTATGCCGTGGGTAATACTGGGGCGGCGAACCCGCGTAATGACACAGCACTTAAAAAGCGCGACAATGCCGGAATTTTTCGGCTCGCGTTTTAACGCAACGTCGTTAAAAATCGGCGCGTCAATTATACTTTTTATATTCCTTATTCCCTACACCGCTTCGTTATACAATGGTCTTTCTCGTTTATTCGAAATGGCGTTCGGCGTTGATTTTATTTACTGTATTATAGGCATGGCTGTGCTTACCGCCGTTTATGTCGTAGTCGGCGGTTATTTTGCCACGGCGGCAAACGATTTTATTCAGGGTATTATCATGCTTTGCGGTATTGTCGCAATTATCACCGCAGTGCTTCACAACAACGGCGGATTTATTAACGCGTTGGCAAAAATGGCGGCGGTAGAAGCAAAAAATGTTAACGGCAATGTCGTCCCGGGAATTCTTACGTCATTCTTCGGTCCCGACCCGTTAAGTTTGTTAGGCGTTATAATTCTTACCTCTCTCGGAACATGGGGACTTCCTCAGATGGTTTCCAAATTTTACTCTATAAAGTCAGAAAAAATGATAAGCAAGGGCGCAATCGTATCGACATTTTTCGGTCTTGTTGTAGCCGGCGGCTGTTATTTTCTTGGCAGTTTCGGAAGGCTATACGCCAACTCGGACAAAATCGCGGTTGGTCCTAACGGCATAGTATTTGACTCAATTATACCCGCCATGCTTTCAGGATTTCCTGATATTATGATTGGCATAGTTATAGTACTGGTATTCGCCGCGTCAATATCAACGCTTTCGTCCCTTGTTATGGCATCCTCCTCTACCCTTACGCTGGATTTTCTGAAAGGTCATATTATTAAAAATATGAACGAGAAAAAACAACTGTTTATAATTCGCGCGTTGATTGTAGTATTTATTTTAATTTCTTCATGTATAGCGATTATTCAGTATAAAGGCGCAATATCATTTATCGCACAGCTTATGGGTATTTCATGGGGAGCGCTCGCGGGCTCTTTCCTTGCGCCCTTCCTCTACGGATTGTATTGGAAACGCGTTACAAAACCGGCGGTTTGGTGCAACTTTATTTTCAGCACGGTACTTATGACTCTTAATATATTTTTCAGAGCGAAGTTCCCGGCTCTTTTACAATCGCCTATTAACGCCGGAGCGTTTACAATGCTTGCCGGTTTTATTATCGTACCCCTCATAAGCATTCTGACAAAAGCGCCGGATAAAAACGCGGTAGACAGTTGCTTTAGCTGTTATGATGAGATGGTCAGCGTAAAAGTCCGCGACGATCTTGGCGATAAATAGTATAGCGAGGAATTAAATGACTAATACAAAATTAGCGCTTTTGGGAGACGAAGCAGTCGCGTTAGGAGCAATACATTCAGGCGTCAGCGCGTCTTACGGCTATCCGGGAACCCCGTCAACGGAAATTTTACAGTTTTTAATTGACGAACACAAAAAAGGCGGTCCTATCGCGAGTTGGTGCGCCAACGAAAAATCCGCGCTGGAAGCGGCTATGGGCGTTTCATTCGCCGGACGCAGGGCGCTCGTTACCATGAAGCACGTCGGGCTTAATATCGCGGCTGACCCGTTGATAAACGCCGCTCTTTTAAAAATTAAAGGCGGTCTTGTAATCGCCGTCGCCGACGATCCCGGCATGCACAGTTCCCAGAATGAGCAGGATTCCCGCTTTTACGCTAATTTCGCGATGATTCCCTGTCTTGAGCCGCGCAATCAGCAGGAAGCCTACGACATGGCGCGCGAAGCGTTTGACGTTTCGGAATGTTTCAGCATTCCCGTCCTTTTGCGCCTTGTTACCCGTCTGTCTCACGCGCGCGCCGTTGTTGCGACAAGAAACGCGCAGGAGCAAAACGCATTATCAAAGACAAAGGAAAAAGAGGGATGGATGCTTCTTCCCGCCTACGCGCGCAAAAACTACTCCGCGCTTATCGGTAAACAAAAAATTCTTGAGGAATGGTCGTTCCAGCATGAAATAAACAAATTTACAGGCGCAAGCAATGATCTTGGCATAATCACATCCGGGATTGGCTGTAATTATTACGAGGAAAACCTTGCGGACTTTTTAGCCATGCGAAAAAAACAGGGAAAAGGCGAGCCGCTACATTTACACATCGGCGCGTATCCCCTGCCGGAGAAAAAAATTCGCAAACTTTACGAGAGCGTAGACGAGGTTCTGATAATTGAGGAAGGTCAGCCGTTTATAGCGCAAAGGGTTTTCGGCATTACAGGCGCGGATTTAAAACCCGTCATTCAATGCGGAGAGCTTGACCCTGACAATGTCCGCAAGGCGCTCGGTCTTCCGCCGAGAAAAAGCGTCACTATTGTTACAGGCGCGCTTCCCGCGCGTCCGCCGCAGTTGTGCCAGGGCTGTCCTCACGCGGACAGTTACAACACAATTAACAAAGTCGTCGCCGCCCTTGACCCGCGCGAAGATCACCCCGACGTTGCAATTAACTCCGACATCGGCTGTTATTCGTTAGGAGCGACTCCGCCGTTTTCTGCTATAGAGAGCGTAGTCTGCATGGGCGCCTGCGTAGGTATGGCAAAAGGCGTTGCCGACGCGGGTCTTAAATACTCGCTTGCCGTAATAGGAGATTCAACTTTCATTCATTCGGGTATTACTCCGCTCATTGACGCCGTAGAAGCCGATACGCCGATGACTCTTATAATTCTGGATAACTCCACCGTAGCAATGACAGGCTGTCAGCCGACTATAGTGCCGTCTAAAAACTTAAAAACCCTCTTAAAAGGCTGCGGCGTTAAACGCATACTCGAACTTGAAGCAAAGTCGGCTCTTATAGAGAAAAATGCCGCCAAACTGAAAGCGGAGATTCAGTACAAAGGGTTTTCTGTTGTCATCTTTAAACGCGAATGTCTTGAGGCTCTGCGGAAGAGTAAGAAATAGAAGAATTTTTACCACGAACCACACGAACCAACACGAACCTAGAGGGATTAGAGTTTAACACTGATAAACGAGTAAGACGAGAGCGGAGGATCAGGGGTTCTCGGCTTACGCTGTTATTGGTATTTTACGTCGTCTTTTGCTTATTTCGCACATGGTTCGTGTGGTTCGTGGTAAATTTCTTCCTCTTTTCGTGTGGTTCGTAGTTGACTATAAAGTAACATTTATGTTAACCTGTCACAAAGCGAGGTTAACAATGAAAAACTCCCGAACCGCACGGAACCGTCTTGTGTTTGCGGCTGTGTTTGCGGCTTTAATCGCTGTCTCTAACTTTTTCCAAATCCCTACCCCGTTCGGCGTGCCTATCGTACTTAAAAATATGTTCGTCGTTTTATCGGGTACAATTCTTGGAAGTTTATACGGCGGGTTTGCGGTACTAATTCTAATCGGGGCGGGGCTTATCGGTATCCCTGTGTTCGTAATACCGGGGGGAATAGGAGTCTTTAATACCCCGCTTGGCGGTTATATAATCGGCTATTTTGTCAGTAGTTTGTGCGCGGGGTTTGTCTGCGGGCTTCCAAAGATAAGCGAGAAAAAAATAAAAGCCATTCCTGTTATCAGACTTTGTATTGCGTCTTTTTTGGGGTTCGCCCTTATCCTTGTATGCGGCTCGCTTTACATTATGTTTTTAAAATCTATGACACTCAAGGCGGCGTTTTTAGCCGGAACAGTTCCTTTCATTATCGGCGACATAATAAAATTGGCGCTCGGTATCGCTCTTGCCCTCGCGCTTCGTCCGATAGCGGCAAGGTACATTAACAACGAAGAGTAAAAATCACAATGGCGGCGGTAGAAGTTTTTAACGTAACAAAAAAATTCTCTGTGTATGAAGATATACCTCATAATGAGCGGATACAGGACGGAAGTTTTTACGCCCTTCGCGGCATTTCGCTTTCCATCGAAGACGGCGAATGTACAATAATCGCGGGGGCAAACGGTTCAGGGAAAAGCCTTTTAATGTCCATCATAGCGAGGCTTGAAGACCCTACTTCCGGCTCCGTAAAGACAAGTTCCAAAGCGGGGCTTGTGTTTCAGGAGCCTGACTCTCAAATACTCGGTGAGACTCCAAGAGAAGACGTCGCCTTTGGTCCGCGCAACATGAAGCTTTCAAAGAACGAAATAAAGGCGCGGGTTTACGCCGCTCTTTCGCAGACCGGTCTTGAAGACCGCGCGGACTTCCCTGCCCGCTCGCTATCGGGAGGCGAAAAACGCCGGCTTGCCTGCGCGGGAGTTTTGGCAATGGACGCGCAAATAATCATTTTCGACGAACCTTATGCCAACATGGACTTTCCCGGCGTTGCGCAGGTAAACAGGCTTTTTCAAAAACTAATCGCCGACGGTAAGACTGTAATTATTCTCACCCACGAACTGGAAAAATGTTTAGCTCTTTCCAAGCGTTTTATTGTATTATGTAAGGGGAAAAAAGTTTACGACGGCGGCGCGTCCGACGCGCTTTCCCGTGATCTTGAGGCGTGGGGAATACATCATCCGTTAAAAAATTCCGCGCGCGAATTGGGAGACCTTTTATGGTTGTAAGCAACTCGGTATTCAAGTACAAAACGATAAAGGGACCCTTGCACAAGATTCCCGCAATAATAAAATTATTATTGCTTCTGCCCGTTTCCTTTTTTTGTATGTATCTGCCGTCATTATGGCTCGGCGTCGGCATTTTATTTTGCGTTCTTATCGCGTTCATCTGCGGCTTATCGTTACAAGATCAAATAACGGATTTTAAACCCGTATTTTTTTACGCGCTCCTTATGTACGCGCTGTCTGTGTTTTCAAACTTAATCGATAACTTCAGACTAATGCCTGTAAATCAATTTTTAACCGTATTAATTCCCGACCTTGGATATTTGCGGATAACTTTGCGCCTTGCGCTTATTGTGCAGATTTCCGCGCTGTTATTCCGCACAACAAGCTCTCTTGAAATAAGGGAAGTTGTACGATTGGAAATACTGTCGTTATTTTTATCTTTTATTCCCGAAATTTTTAAAATATGGACTTCCGTAAATATGGCATGGAAAGCGCGCGGCGGCAAAGAAGGATTTGGTAAAATAAAAACTCTTATGTTTGTTTTAATCTCGCTCAGTTTTGAAAAAGCGGCGTTAAAGGCAAACGCGCTTGCGGCAAGGAGTCATCATGAAAGATAAATCTAAATTAATTTCAAGTAAGGCGCGTCTTCTTACGCTCCTTAGAGAAAAACAGGGTTCTCCTACCAGCGGAAGCGTACTTGCCAAAGACTTGGGTATCTCCCGCGTCGCTGTCTGGAAAACAGTTCAATCTCTTACGGAAGCCGGCTACTCAATAGACACAGTGGAAGCGGGTTACGCTCTTGACCCCAAAAAAGAAAAAGATTTCCTGTACCCGTGGGAATTCGGCGAGATGGAAAATTTATTTTTTCATTACAAAAACACGGGAAGCACAATGGACAGGGCAAGAGAGTCGGCGGCAGGCGGAGCGAAAAGCGGAAGCGTCTTTACGGCGGAAAAACAAAGCGCGGGCAGAGGAAGAAACGGCAGAACATGGGTCTCGCGCCAAGGAGGGCTTTTCTTTTCTATTCTGGAACGTCCGCGCCTTACAATAGCAGAATATACCCAACTGTCGCTTATTTTGCAAATTGCCGTTGTGCGAAGTATATCGTCAATCTGCGGCAAAAAGGCTTATCTGCGCTGGCCTAACGACGTCTATATCGACCGCCGTAAAATCGCGGGAATTACAACCGAAGTCTGCGGCGAAGGCGATTTAATTACATGGCTGTCAGGCGGAATAGGCGTAAACGTGAACAACTCCGTCCCTTCAAGCAGAGCCGCAAGCTGTACGGAGATCACAAAACGGCTGGTTTCGCGCAAAGAAGTGTTAATCAAAATACTGGAAGAATTTGACAATGTAAAAAAATCATTTGCTTCAACCGCCGCGTATTCTCAAGGCAACCGTCCTCTCGCCTCGGAGTGGAATTCGCTAACCGATTGCATAGGCGCAAAAGCCGCCGTCTTTGAACCCGCGGCGGCGCAAAATAGCGATGATGATTCAGCCGTTAAAGGTGAAAAAATTCTCGCTCGCGGAGTCTTTCAGGGAATAGACCCCGCCGGCAGATGTATCATAAAAACAGACGAAGGCGCTTTGTACTTTAATCACGGCTCTGTTTCGTTGGCTTTTTTAAACGGATAGGAAAACGTGGTCGTTTCGACAAGCTCAACGACCACGTTTCTACCGTTCTCCTGCTGGACGCTGAGCCTGTCGAAGCGGGACGCTGAGCCTGTCGAAGCGGCGAAAGAACGGAGCGCCCCCCCAAAAAAAACGCTCCCTGAGCCTGTTGAAGGGAGGGAGCGGTTTTGCCTGTAAATGTAAACTTACTTGGTTTTATTAACCCAGTTATTCAGATCGACAACCATTGTATGGTATCTGTTCATTAAATCCTTAAGCTTGGTAAACTCACCTAACGGTACTGAGATATTGGCTCTTTCCATTATTTGAATTTCTTCCATTTTATAATCAACAAGTCTTTTTTGTCGTTCTACCAAAGTTTGCATTGCCTTAAATTCGTCTCTTTGTTGTTTAGTATTGTTAAAAGTTTTTAAAGTTTTAAATTTATCTTGGAAGTCTTGAAAATAATCCTGATTTTTTTGCAGCATTGCTTTAATTTCATCGTCTTCTCCCGGTAACGCTCCCGGACTATCCACTTTCGATTGCCCAACCCCCAGATCTGTTCTTGGAGTTTTTATACCTTCTTCGCCAGCCACATCTCTTGTGGTTCTACTTTGTTGGCTAAAAGCAAAACCTACTGCAAATAACATCATAAAAATAAATGTAAATTTTTTCATTTTTTTTCCCTCCTTATAAAAATGTTAATTTTTTGCATTTTTTCCATTGGTCCAATTATTCAGATCCGTATTCATTTGATGATATCTGTTCATTAAAGTTCTAAGCTGAGAAAATTCTTTTACCGGCACTGTTTTACCGCCTCTTTGCCTTACTTCAATTTCTTCTATTTTAAAATCAATAAGTTTTTTTTGCCGCTCTATCATTGTTTGCATTAGCTTTAAAGTATCTTGCGCTTGATTACTTTGATTATATTCTCCTAAAGACTTAAATTTCGCCTCGAAATCATTAAAATAATCCTCATTTTTTTGCAACAGCGTTTTAGCTTCATCATCCGACGGATCGGCAAAAACAGAGTTTACCGTAAATAAAACCATTACACTAATCAATACAAGAAATATTAACTTTTTCATTCTCTTACTCTCCTCTTGCTTACATAATATCAAAAAATGTAAAATTTGTCAAGTTTTTATGCGTGTTTTTCCAGTTGATTTATCAGGCTTGCCATGTCTTTAGGGAGCGGCGCCTTCAACTCCAGCCCGCCGGGCAGAGCCAATTCCTGCGCGTGTAATCCAAGCCTTGCAAGCAAAGGACGCTCCTCATGCGGATCGCCGCGCCATGCGCGTTTAAAAGACGACAGTTTTACAGGCGACATTTTTCCGTACAATTCATCGCAGACTACAGGGTGTCCAAGCGCGGCTAAATGAACCCTTATCTGGTGAATCCTGCCTGTCTGGGGAAAAGCTTGAAGAATACTATAGTTTCCGGCGCTTGTTACGCATACAAAACGCGTAAAAGATTTTTTCCCTTTGTATTTGTCAATAATTGTCATGTGTTTTTTATTGCCGTTCGGAACAAGCGCCAAATCGCAAGTCGTCTCCTTCCACGACGGTCGTCCGTGAACAATAGCGGTATAAAGTTTTTTCACATCACGCTGTTCAAAAGCCATAGACAATTCTTTGTGAGTTCCTGAGTTCTTCGCGAAAACCACAAGCCCCGAAGTTTCTTTGTCTATCCTGTGAACTGTAAATATTTTTGGAATATCAAAATCTTTTTCTATAAGTTTATCCAATCTTTCCGCGGAGTCATCCCATCTGTCCCCGCCCACGGAAATACCCGAAGCCTTGTTAACAGCGATTATTTTCTCATCTTGGAAGATAACATCGTAAAGACTTTTTTTCATTCTCAAATTCTCTCTTTGTTCATGCAGTCAGCGTATGGACGCTGAGCCTGTCGAAGCGTCCTGCTCCCTTCGACAAGCTCAGGGAGCGCAAACTTCACTCTTGGTTCGTGAGTGTTCGTGTGGTTCGTGGTAGAATTCTTCTCTCTTTGGTTCGTGTGGTTCGTATCTACCATTTATCTCTAATTGAAATATCGCTTAATTTAGCTATTTTGTTAGCTGTCATGTAATTGTGTATACCGTCAATAATTTCTACCATCGCGTGAGGATTTGCAAAAGTAGCCGTTCCTACTTGAATTGCGCTTGCTCCCGCCATTAAAAATTCCAGCGCGTCATTTGTACAGGAAATTCCGCCTAATCCGACAATAGGTATGTCTTTTATATTTTTTAATGAGTCATGTAATTCCCATACCATGCGAAGCGCAATCGGCTTAATTGCAGGACCCGAAAGACCGGCGATTATATTATCAAAAACGGGCTTGCGGTTTTCTATATCTATCGCCATAGCTCTGACTGTATTTACCAAAGAAAGCGCGTCCGCGCCGGCGTTAACACAGGCGTTTGCGACTGACGCAATAGACGGACAGTTAGGTGAAAGTTTCACCATAAGCGGCTTATGCTTGCAAACGCGGCGTACCGCTATGACAAGCGCGGCGGCGGTTCCCGCGTCAAGTCCGAATGTAAGCCCTCCGTCTTTGATATTGGGACACGAAATGTTTAGTTCGATCATATCAACGGAAGACTCATTTAATAAAACCGCACCCTTAACATATTCGTCTGAGGAAGAGCCGGAAAGATTCGCTATTATCACGGGTCCAAGCCGCTTCATATAATCAAGATCGTCGGCTAAAAACGCCTGAATACCCGGATTCTCAAGACCGATTGAGTTAATTAACCCGCTTGGAGTTTCCCAGACGCGCGCTCCATTGTTTCCTGTGCGCGGAACAAGGGTAAGTCCCTTTGTGCATATTCCGCCAAGCAGCGATATGTCAAAAATACTGCTGTACTCTCTTGCTTTGCCGAAAGTTCCCGAAGCGGCAATAACGGGATTTCTTAATTTAACTCCCGCTATGTTAACTGACATATCGCACTGATTTTCCTGCGTATTATTTTTTTCACTCATTAAAAATCACCTCACGGGAAGGAAAAATAGGACCGTCTTTGCATACTCTGCGGTTTCCGCTGACTGTAGATATTGTACAGCCTAAGCATACGCCCGTACCGCAGGCAAAACGGCTCTCCATTGATAAAAAGCACGGAACATTCAGCGCTTCGCATTTTTTCTTTAACGCGTTCATCATGGCTATAGGTCCGCACCCGAAAATTACGTCAAAATCCTGGGGCGAAAAGATAAAATCGACTATCCTGCCGTTAAGGGCGTGCCCTCCGTCTTCCGCGGAAATTGTAAATTTAGCCGCGTTTACGGCGCTGCCTACAATGGCGTTCTCATGTTCTTTCTCTTTAAAACCTTTTTTAAAACCGGCGAAAAAATGAAAATAGTAATTGGGTTTTTCCGCGACTAACGCCGCAAGAGGAGCTACGCCCGCGCTTCCGCCGACAAGCGCGGCTTTTCCGTTTTCAGGAAGAAAATCCGCCCAACAATTTCCAAGCGGTCCCGTTAGCTGAACTTGATCTCCCGGGTGCAGTAAAGAAAGCTCTTCAGTTCCTTTGCCTTTTTTACAAATAAGAAATTTAACGGTTTTAATTTGCGGATTATACTCAAAAACACTGATAGGACGCGCTAAAAACACGCCGCTGTGAATTGGTTTCATCATAAAAAATTGTCCTGCTTTTATTGCGGGACTTTCCCAGGGAAACTCAAGAATAAAATAATCGTCTGTAATATATGTGTTTTTTTCCAGTTCGCATATAATGCTTATACTCATGTTTTATTTCCTTGCCTCATTTAAAATTTCATCTCTCATCTTAATCACGGCGCGTCTTGCGGCTTCTGCGGCAAAAAGATTATCCGCTTTATTACTGTCAGGCTGCTCCTTCCATGATGTGATAATCGACCTTGAAGCGTTTACAACTCCTCCGTTTCCGTTTTGTAACAGCAAAGCCGCGTTTTTCGCGCTTCCACCCTGCGCGCCGTAAGCCGGTATCAGAAAGAAAAGATCTTTGTAAGTTTTACGGATTTCCGCCGCTTCATCGCTTACCGTACAACCGTTAACGACTCCAAAAAGCCTGTAACCGTCTTCTCCAAGACTATTCGCCTCAAGAGACGCCAATTTATCGCCTACAGAATGGTATACACGTTTTCCGCCGCCAATTTCAAGATATTCAAAGTCCTTCATTCCGGCGTTGCTTGTACGCATTAAAACAAACGCGCCCTTACCGGATTTTTTTGCCTCTTTTAACCACGGTTCAATTGAATCCATGCCCATATACGGGCTTAAAGTGACAAAATCAGCCTCAAAATCGCCGTAAAAGTGGGCTTTTGCGTAGCGTACTGCCGTATCGGCAATATCGCCGCGCTTTATGTCGGCGATTACAAGGCAGTCCTTACTGCGTATGTATTTTAACGTTTCAGAGTACGCGCGCAGTCCTTCAAGCCCCATTTCCTCGTAATAGGCAATCTGTACCTTGAAACAGGCGCATACGTCGTATACGGCGTCAATAAGCGCTTTATTAAAAGCCAGCACGGCGGAAGCGTCGCTGTCCGCCTTGAATCTTTCATTTTCGGGAACATATTCCGCGGACGTATCCAGTCCCACGCAAACATGTCCCTTTTCCGCTACCCTCTTAAACAATTTATCTATGTTAAGCATCACACTATCCTCAACAATTACATTTCCTACATCATTTATTTGAAGTCTCCCGCGGAGATAATCTCATCGCAGTATTCACAGCGGTATGTGCGCTGATCACGGTTTTCCAAATAAAATACATGCGGCAAATATTTTTCCGTAGAACTTATACAGCGCGGATTTTTACAGATAAGCACATTCTCAACTTTTTGCGGAAGCTGGAGCTTTATCTTTTTTGTTACGCGCTCATTTTCTATAATACTTACCGTAATATTCGGATCGATTAATCCAAGAACGTCAAGGTTAATCGAAATAGTATTGTCTATCTTTATTATATCCTTTTTTCCGCATCTTTGTGAATTAGCATTCGCTACAAACGCGACATTGTACGGAACTTTGTCAAGATTAAGCCAGTTAAAAATGCGAATCCCCAACCCCGCTTTAATATGGTCTATAACGATCCCGTTTTTTATTTCATCAATATTTAACATCTTCCGCCCCCAAAACTTCAGCAAGTAACGCCATACGAACATACATACCGTATTTCGCCTGTCTAAAATACGCCGCCCTTGGATCCGAATCAATCTCCACAGAAATCTCATTGACGCGCGGCAACGGGTGTAAAACAATCATTTTTTCTTTACCAACGGACATTTTTTCTTTATTAAGCACATATATGTCCTTAAGGCGGATATAATCATCTTCGTTAAAAAATCTCTCCCTTTGAACGCGTGTCATGTACAAAACGTCCAATTCAGGCATGGATTTTTCAAGATTTTCTCTTTCGTCAAACTTAATATTTTGATTTTTTAAAATATTCTTTATGTATTCAGGCAAAATCAGTTCCTTCGGCGATATAAAAACCATTTTAATGTTCGGGAAACGCGCAAGCGCCTTCGCAAGCGAGTGAACTGTGCGCCCAAACTTTAAATCGCCGCAAAAACCTACGGTAAAATTCTCTATTTTGCCCAAAAGCTGTCTGATTGTTAAAAGATCCGTAAGCGTCTGCGTGGGGTGATGATGCCCTCCGTCTCCCGCGTTTATAACCGGAACAACCGAATAACGGCTCGCAAGAAGCGCCGCGCCTTCCTTGGGATTTCTCATAACAATCGCGTCGGCGTAACTTGCCGCCATGCGGATTGTATCGGCTAAACTTTCACCCTTTACCGCGGAACTGGAACCCGGCTCCGCAAACCCAAGGCAGCTTCCCCCTAAACGGAGCATTGCCGCCTCGAAACTAAGACGGGTTCTGGTGCTTGGTTCAAAGAATAAAGTGGCTAAAAGCCGCCCTTTTAGGCTCTGTCTTAGGTATTTTTCGTCTTTTTCTATCTTTTCTGCCTGTGAAAAAAGAAATTCCATCTCACTTAGTGAGAAATCTTCCGGCTCTATTAATGATCGCCCCTTAAGCATTTATCCTCCCGCTGTTTACAAAAAAAAACCGCCCTGAAAGGCGGATTCATATTTATAAAAATTTTATATGTGAAGTAACCATAAGTGGATTATACAGTGAAAATTTTTTTTTGGCAAGATAAAATAAAAAAAATAAAAAAATATTGGTAATTTTTCCCACATGTATATAAATATGTATTATAATAAGAAAAGGAATATTTTAATCAGGCAATATGTATTTTTACTTAAAATCAACAACGTTTAACGTTATTAGTCTGTTTTTAACAAAATTTGACAAGGGGTTAAAAATGAGCAAAAGGATTTTTATTATCTGCGTGTTGTTCGTAACACTCTGCGGCGGCTTATGGGCAGGCGGAAAAAAGGACAATGTCTCCAAATTCGCGGAAGATCCGTCCGGATTTACAGATACATTTGATGTTTCTGAAAGAAAACCTGGAAAGTACAATTTTTACATAGAGGCTAAGGACAGAGCCGGAAATACTACGCGTTCGGGACCTGAAAATATTTACATTGATCCTGAGTCCGATCTTCCAAGGACTACTATCATTAATCCTCTGCCGTACATGCGCGTTCAGGGCAACATGAATATTGTCGGTATAGCGTTTGACGACGACGGAGTTAAACAAGTTGAAATCGCCGTGTACCGCGGAACAGACGGAAAAGGCGAGGAATTAACCCGTGTAACGGCGTCAGGAACGGATTACTGGTCTTATTTTCTTGACACATCAGACAGCGAGATATGGCTGGACGGCGATTATACCGTTAAAGCATGGGCAACCGATATAAACGATCTTTCAGGTATTTCTGATATTTACACTACCGGACAAAAAGTTCCGGCGAAAAAGAAAAAAGTCGCGGTTGTTTACTGGCGATTGGACAGAAAAAAACCTGACGCTGTTATTACAAGCCACACTGTCGGCGCGCTTGTTTCCGGAAACATCAAGTTAGGCGGCACTCTTTACGACGGCAACGGCATTGCCTCTTTCAGTTATTCTGTTGACGGCGGCGAAAAATATATTCCCTCAAAGTTCAAGGTAAATAAAAAGGGCAACGGCACGTGGGATATTAATCTTAACACAAAACAGTTTGAAGACGGTCCCGTCGTTATCTGGTTTAAAACAGTTGACGGTAACGACAGCATTGGAACCGCCGCCCACCTGTTATTCGTAAATAACGTTGGTCCTGATGTAAAAGTTGTATATCCCGCGCCGAATACTGTCGTAAACGGTATATTTAATATAGCCGGTTACGCGAAACATCCCGTAGGATTAAAATCCGTAACATGGAAGGCGGGCAATTCTCAAGGCGAAGTTGAACTGCTTCCCGGAAACCAGTGGTGGTCGGCGACTGTAGACGCACGCGCGTTTAAGGGAAACACAATCGAAGTCGAAATAAAAGCGACTGACGTTTCAGGCAACCTTACTGTTTCAAAACAAAAATATAAATTTGACGCCGCTTCGGATTTACCGGTTGTAAAATTAACATTGCCGGTAACGGGCGTTCTTCATAATGATTTAGGTCTTGTAGTAAAAGGAGAAGCGACTGACGACGACGGCGTCGCTTCTGTTTTCTATTCGCTGAACGGGGCTCCCGCCACGGAAGTAATCTGCAACGGATATTTCCAATTCTACATTCCCACTCCAAGCGAAGGAACCCATACCCTTGACGTTTGGGCGAAAGATACTTCAGGCGTTATAGGAAATAAAGTTCAGGTAAAAGGAATAGTGGTTCCAAGCGGAGTATTACAGCCCGGCATCGCTTCCGTTACATATCCTGAGGGAAGAAATACAAAAACTGATGTTTTTAACACAGGTATGAAATTAAAACCCGTTCCGAAAATGACAATGCTTCTTTCTTACAGATCCGTAACCGCTCCCGCATCCGCCACAATTGCCTTTGGCGATTTATCAAAGACACAGGTTAGATTATCAGGCACAAAAGACGTGTTTACCGCGGCAGTGCCGGTTCCCTTAGATCTTCCCGAAGGACTTTTGGAAATTAAATTAACCGGAACAGACCGTCTGGGCAGAGAATTCGCGTACAGCGAATTTGTTTTTATACCCTCGCCAACCGGCGATGATTTGCCAAACTCATTCACGTTTGTAAGACAATCGCTGTCCTTGGACGGACGCATTTTACTTAAAACCGGAGACACCTTATTGGGCATAAACAGTAACCCCATAAGAAACGCCGTTTTACAGGGCACCGGCGCGAATCTGTTAAACGCAAGCGTAGATCAATTCGGACGCGTCTTGCTTACATCAGTGGATGACGGCGAAACAGGCGCTTTATCCCTGCGTATGGATGTTGAAGACGGTCCGTCGTTTACAAGCAATCAATTCAGAGTTACTTCGATATCATCCGCTCCGATTGTACTTTTACAGAATTTTAACAATTTCAGTTGGATAAAAACCAGCGTTCCCGTCACTTTCAACTTGTCAAGCCGAGGCAGAGTAACTGCTGTGGAATACTCACTCGATATGGGAGATACATGGCAAAGACTTCTTACCGCCGCGGAAATAGCGGCTCTCCGCCCTCCTGTTAATGCAAATATCACTAAACAGATTGATCTTTCATCCGTCGCCGACGGTTCAATCAACGTACAGATAAGAGCGACAGGCGATTCCGACAGTTCAATCGCTGACTTTACAGTACTCAAAGACACTAACGCTCCTTCGGCGACTACTATAGTGCCGCTATCAGAAGCCAAAGTAAACGGAACAATACGTATGGCGTTCGCGGTTGAAGAATTGGGGGCTATTCAGTCCATTACATACCGCAGAACTTTTACAACTCCGGCGGTCCCCGCGGCTCCGGGAAGAGCCGCAGTCCCGGCGTCCACATCAACTACGGTAAAAGAGATTTATAACGATAATCAGTGGGATAAAGATTATTTGCCGCGTTTCTTTGAAGTGCTTATGGACTCGCTTCTAATGCCGCTTGATACTAACATGCGCTTTACATTTACGGATAAAGCCGGCAACTCAAGCGACGTCAGCACATGGGATTTTATAATCGATCAGCAAATGGACATCCCGACGGTGCAGGTAATTCTTCCGCAGGAAGATGAAGTAATAACAAACGACTTTATAGTTTCCGGCGTTATGTTCGACGACGACGGAATTAAAGGGTATCAATGGAGAATTGACGAAAAACCGTGGAATACGGAAGAAGCCGCTTACGGTTTCTCCATTCCCGTAGCGTTGTCAACATTGACAGATAACAATCATACGGTAACAATAATCGCCGAAGATCTTTACGGCGTAAAAAGCCTTCCGACAACGCGAAAATTCCGCGTATCGTTAACAGAGCCCACCGGAACAATGACGTATCCTCTTTATGATACGGTATTAAAAGAAGGCGTAGAACTTCGCGGAACCGCCTTTGACCGCAACGGTATTAAACAAATAAAAGTTTCAGTTGATAACGGAAATTCATTTAACGGAGCAAAAGGAAGCTTTGGAACCGCGGCGGAAACCGTACAATGGTCATATCAGTTTAACACGACAATATTAAAAGACGGTCCTCACGTTGTATTTATCAGAGTATGGGACAGATACGAAATACCCGCCACTTATGCGTTTATGATCAACGTAGACAACACTAAACCGGAAATTATTCTGGACAACCCCGGCGACGGTTCAATCTCGGTGGGAAATATTTCCGTAATGGGACGCATACTTGATCCAAACTTAAAAGATGTAAGCATAGAATTAAGAAGCCTTGACGGCTTTACCATTCCCGCAAACTTAAGGGCAAGAAAACTTGACCCAACTTCGATGATAAGAGAAAACATTGATATTTCCGCAATGGCGGACGGGCAGTACAATGTCGCGGTTATCGCGATAGACAGAGCCGGAAACATGACCCGTCTTTCACGTAACGTTCAGATGGCGCGCCAGACTTACAGAAACTACATAGAAATTCTCTACCCGCTTGAAAACGAAGAAACAAGCGGCGAATTTAATCTGTATGGTTACGCCGGCGGATCATCTCCTGCGGGAACCGTAACAATCAGAATTAACGGAGCCGATTCGCAGACAGCGCCGGTTGACGACGCGGGATACTATGCCTTTAAGCTGAACAGCGAATTCCTTAAGACAGGAGACAACGCAATTACCGTAACCAGCAACTTCGGCGGTCCTACTCTGGTTTCATCCAGAGCGTACAATATCGTTTACAGAGACGGCGGTCCGTGGGTAACGATAGACAGCTTTAAGTTTGCCGAGTTCTCCTATGACAGAGCGTATCTGACAGGAAGAACGGGTTATGTGCTGTCCGAAGAAGACAAGGAACTTTTAGCAAACAAAAAACTGGACAAAGAAATAAAAGCCTCAATACTGGCGAAAACGCCGGACTTTACGGAAATAAGTTTTGACAATGGAAGATCATTTATAAAGACAGACAAAGCTATAGCAAAAGGCGTTGACTACCGTTTCAGGCTGGAAGACAGCGAAATGCCGGAAGGCTACCACTACATTGTTATCAGAACAACAATGAAAAACGGTGAGTTTGCGGTAACAAGAATGATTGTTCAGATTGATAAAACATTCCCTGAAATCCGTCTTATATCGCCGGAAGCCGGAAGCAGATACAACGAAAAAATCGCTTATTCAGCCTCAGCTACCGATGACATTGAGCTTGTAAGCCTTTCTTACCACCTTCGCAAAGGCGACAAGGCAATGTACGCGGTTCCCGGATTCCTGCAAGGACTTTATCTTGAGGGCGTAATACCGCCGTTTTTAAGACAAATTGCCGTTTCACATGACTTTGATAAATGGGTGCCGACAGTATTTGCAGGCGGCGCGACATACACGGACTTTGGTCTTGGATTAAGCTTCTTTGACGACAACGTAAAAATACAGGGACAATACGGTATGATGTCGCAGGATTTCTATGAAGCTCTCGGCGGAACAGGTCCTATCCGTTTCGGCGGAAAAGTATATGGTTTTAAAATCATAGCAAACATTTATTCTCTGCCCTTCGGCTCGTTTGCCGGACCTGACTTTGATTGGCTGCATATGTCGTTCTCTTTTGGAGCAAATTTCTCTTACTTTGAGATAGCGCAGAGCGGCACGCCGACATGGATGAGCGCGGTTCTTGCCCAGATGGAATTCCCAAAAGTTAAAATACCAAAGAAGGAATACTTAAGAACATTCAGCTTGTTCACGGAATTCCAGTTATGGTTTGTACCGACTGACGTAGACGCGACAAAAAATGACATACCGGTTTTCATACCGCACGTTATCACAGGGTTAAGGATTTATATTTTCTAATCAAAAAAAACGGCACTTAGTGCCGTTTTTTTTTGCCAAGGAGGTTTTATTGGTTTCATTTAAACATATCTTTGTGCGCTTACTACATTAACAGACAATAAATAATTTACCGTCATGTTAATTATGATTCATTTATGTTAGATGAAACTAAAAAAATAAAACTTGATAGATCGTAATTTTAATATTATTATTAATATTGAAAGGATCTATTTTTTTGGAGGGAATTGTATGAAAAAAGATACATTCACACAAAAAACCCATATTATGGGAGTCGCGATATTACTATCATTAGCAATAATTTTAGTATTATTCACCACCTGCGATATTGGATTAGGTCAAATTGTAAATACGGAAAAACCGGTTATTAACAGCGCCGGAGACAATCCTCCCGGAACATTCCTGCAAGGAACAGATAATAAAATTGCCCTTGACGTTTCAAACAAACTCGGCTTCAAAATTGTTGAGGTCTGGATGGACATTGATTACACTGACAAAGACAGCAAATTTCCCGCAACAAAAAGAGTTGACGCCCAGCAAGATCCGGAAACAGGCGAATGGTTTGTAATTCTTGACACATCCGATATGGCGGACGGAAAAATCAGCGGAAAGGTTACGGCAAAAGACGAATCGGGCAATACTACTACTACTACGGAGATGATATATAACGTAAAAAATACTCCGCCGCAAATAAAATTAAACATGCCTCTTGTAGACAGCGATGACTGGGACAATGACGATTTTCTTGCCAGCCTTAAAATCAACGATCCGCTTTTTCTTGGTTTTGATTTACTGGGATTGGCAACAGACGACTATGGTATCGCTGAAGGGTACCCGCAAATCATGATTTGGCCTGCTAACGAACCTAATTTAGAAGTAGACGAAGACGGAATACCTACTAAGGACAACAGCTTATACGGAACATGGTATGAATTAGTTGTTCCCAATCGCAGAGCAGGTTTAACCGCGACAAAATTTTCATGGCCTATGATGAATCTTATTGAAGACCCTGAAAATTCCGGAAAATATCGCCTGCCTACCAAGAATGATATAAATCGAAGCAGCCTAAATGAGGGAATATACAGGATAAGAATTAAAACAAAAGACCTTTTTGGAGTAGAAAATGAATACCCCAACAAAACAGATACAACGCGGTCTCCTGATAACCCTTCTCTAAAGTACATAGAGATAAACTATAAAGCCTCGGATGTGCCGATAGTGCAGATTACAGAAGCTCAGTCAAACTATAATACCGTAAAAGATTTTGAAATTTATTTTTCAATCAGCAGTAAAAATCCTGTAGATAATGATACGATAGAAGCGTTTATAGTCGATGGAAATAACGGAAACGAAAATATATCAGGAGGTGCGTATACACCCGTTTTTATAGAATCAAGCAACTCTTTGTATAAGTACAAATTAACCATTACATCCGCACAGGCGAAAGCATGGACAAATATACCCGAAAAGGGACTTATGTATGTCAGAATAAAAGCAACCGCCGGAGACAAGACAGGTCCTAACGCATACCATAATTTTATTTATGATATTGAGCCGCCTGATGTAATAATTGACCGCCCGGTAAATTTACAAAACACAGCCGCAAACGGGAGCATGAACGGCGGAACTTACACTATTTTATATCCCGCAAAAGACAGACCAAAATGGGTAACCGGAATTATAACCGTTGGCGGTACGGCAAAAGATAATTTTACATTAAAAGAAGTTTATTATCATATCGGCAAACTGGACGATGATAAAAAAACTGCGGCGCAGCGTGACGAAATCTTCAGCGAACCGAGTAACTGGACTAATACTAACCTTCATCTTTCAACGCCTGTCTACGGTTGGAAAGGATCGCCTTATTCATGGACATATACTTTTAATGTTTTTGACAATGACTATAAAAATACTCCTGAAGGAGCCTTATTAATACAGGAATATGACGATTTATTAAGCGCCTATCTTGATAAAAATCAATATTCCATAACTGTAGCCGAACCGGGAGCCGAGGAAAAAGCGCGATTCTACCTGCCACTCTATGTAAAAGTAACAGACAGCGCGGAAAATTTCAGAATTATTCATTACAAACTTAGCATAGATCCAAAACTGGACGAACCTTTTGTAACAATAACCCAACCGGAAATTAAAGAGTTTATAAATGATAAGCCTGTACCACCTGTCGTAGGCGGTACGGTACGCATAGCGGGATCCGCGGAAGATAATTACTGGATGCACACAGTTCTGGTAAGGGTAAAAAAAGATGACGGCATATATCCTGCCGAAACTATAACGGATAATGGTTATTATATACCTACCACTACTCCACCGGTAGCGCCTTTCTATCCAAGTAATCCAACTTATCCGAAACCCAAAAAAGGCGCTTTAGATGACACTGACGGTTGGTTCTTAGCCACCAAAGTCGGCGATAGTAATAATGTAAACTGGTATGCCAACATAAATCAGGACAGAAAACTTGAGCCGGCAAATTCCGGCGATCCTAATGTACCTGTAACTGTCGAAGTTATCGCCATTGACTGCGATGAAGGCGATTCCTTACATACTACGCCTCACATAGTCGGTCCTATCGAAAAGTTGTCTATTGCATTCAGCAAAGACGTTCCTATGATTTACGCTAAATTATTAAAAACCGGCGTACCTGACAGGGATTATACAGAAGGGATAAGGGCATCAGGCAAGTTTACTTTTTCTTTTAAAGTTGACGCTATTAAAGATATCAACAGCCTTACGGCACGGATAAACGGAGCTTCAACGCCGATAAATCTTATAGTAGATACTTCTTCACAATCGGTAGACAGCACTGTTTGGAAAATCGGACCAAAAATTACTAACGGAGATAAAATAGAACGCACCATTACGGTTATCATTGATTCCACAAAAAATGAAATTCCGGGTTTGGGTTCTACGGCAAAAGGATTCCCATACGGCAAAACCGGGGATTTGACATTGGAAATAATGGCGGAAGACGCAACAACAAACCATCTTACAACAACAAACACCTTTATTATAGGAATTGACAATTTCTACCCGACAGCGGTAATAACTACCTTGAATGTCGCATCCGATAATCCGGATAAAGGCAAATATTTCTATATTTCGGGACATGCGAAAGATTACGCTGACGGTACAGGCAATGTCCAGGGACTTGAAAGAATATTGGTGTACTTTGAGAAGGCAAATATAACCTACATTGACGATGTTAGAACGGTAACCGGAAGAAATAATTTATATGTAAGACCAAGCAAGGGAGGCGTTCTAGGAGAAAGTGAATTTATAAAATATCCTGATGTGCTGGATCATCATGGCGCTTCCACATCAACAGTATTAGCGCCAAATACTCCTACTCTTAATTGGTTCCCTAAATATAATGAGTATACATATAACGATGTTAAAAAATGGGATTCTGTAGTAGCCCTGACCATTGACTATCAAGAGGGAGGAGGGATAAGTAACTCGGACAACGATCATACTTATGGAGAGACATGGGAAGGTCCAAGCTCCGATGTGGAATTTGGAGCGCGGGTAGATTTTGAAGATTGGAAAGACGGTCCTTATATTGTCCACTACCTTATTATGGATAAGGCGGGGAACGCGTCACATTACCAACACGACATTTATCTGGAAAACAATAAACCTCGTATTAAAGGAATCAATTTTGGTACGGACATAACCGGCGATGGTTTGGTAAATTCAGATGATAACGAATACCTGTATTCTTCTAACATGGTAATAAGTGAGCCTACAGGCGCTTCTATTGCCGGCGTTTTGACTCCATCCTTTAGAATACGCGGAGGACTTTTTCAAGTGAATCTGGAAGTTGTAAATGGTAATGGTAACAATAGATATAAAGTCACTTATGTTACCGAAGCAGGAACTGTAAACGCTTCAACCATGAAAATAGGCTATGTTTATACAATCGTTGACCAAGCGCCGGGATCAGGCGCGATGACCGACTTTACCAAATTCGGCGCTCCAAATAATATACCGGGAACTACCTTTGTAGCCGCCGCTCCGGCTACGGGAACCGGCACTGTTATCTCATACAATGAAAAAACAGAAGGATCTTATGGATTAACAAATACCGGCGGTTCTATTGCCTTTAATCATTTTAGCGGCGGAAGTATACCTGATTCACCCAAAGATACTGATGGAAACATCTTAGCTCCTCATAACGAACGGTTTTTTATTATAAAAGTCTACGATACAACGGTTTCGGCGGCAAATCAGGGAGCCCCGGATGAAGTACGTGATCAGCTTGCCGACGTGATACTTGTAAAAGTGGATATTGACAACAACGATAATAAGAAACCATCTATAAATGTTCTTCCGTTTGGTTTCGAGTATGAAATTCCGGTAGGAACCAAACCTGAAAATGATGCAACTAAAAGGAAAAGAGCTTTGCCTTTCGCGGAATATAATAAGAATATCAGAATGAACGGCACTGTAAAAGAAGGCTATGTACAGTATGCAAATGACAATGTGCCTGTTACCACCATTGCTAACATAAGCGGGAAGGTAAAATTCTTAGGTAAAGCGGAAGACAATCAGCGTATCGGTTCAATTTGGGTAAAGATTGACGGGTATAGAAACGGAGATACAGCCGCTTACGGCGATTACTTCCAAGTAGCGCATGTTGTCGGCAAATCTCTTGTAGTGAATAATCCTGCAAAATCCGGTGAGTGGTCATTCAATAAATTAAATGATGATTATTTAACGCTTGAATACGGTCACGCGTTAAACTGGGAATTTATGTGGGACAGTTCAAAACACCAAAATATTGCCAAAGAAAGTGTTGACGTTACCTTTGAGATTCGAGATGTCAAAGGTAATTTAAATACTGACCCTATAACCGTAAACATTGTTCCCTACATATCTGAAGTAGTAACATCTCTTAGCGGTACATACTATATGCCTTCCGTTTTTAACCGTTCAGCGCTTGGCGGTTATCCGGTGCGGGAAGGTGAAACAATTACGATAAAGGGATTTAATCTTGGTAAAGATGATCTGAGTAATACGACTGTAACGGTAAACTCCGCGTTAACCGCTTCTTTAGCCAAGCCTCCGACAATTACCGACGGCATAAAAATTACTGTATCTGGTGTTGATTCAGGACCTTTGAATGTTACGGTAAACGGTATTGAATCGTTCAATAACAGCCCGTTAAAAAACAAAACAACTTCTTATAACAAAGAACCCAACGGCGTAAACAACAATATGCTTGACAACAACCGCTACATCTATGTATGGAACACGGGGTATTTATATAATGAAGATATTCCATACATCACCAATCCTTTCATGAGAATGGATGATAACGGCAACCGCCTGTTAAGTTTTGGTTTCTATGACGGTCAGAGCAGGGGGCGTTTAAAAGTACGAAAAAATAATGCTAATATTATACTTGGAACTTCATACTCAAACAGAATGGTCTACACCACTGTCGCTGCCAGTAAAGGTAACAATTCCTTTTACGCGGCAGGTTCCGATCTTAGTTCTCAAAATAATCGCGGCTTCCAACTGGGAAAGAGTAACGCCGGAGGTACTAACAACGCTACTAATCAAACTGTTAATGATGCGGCTGCTGGTAATACAACAGCTACCGGTTCTATCAGTCTTTACGGAATGGCAAGCTCAAACCCTGACCGTTTCAGGATTCCTCGCATTGCCGTTCAAGCTTCCGTCTCAGGAAGTAACAGAAGAGACGCTACTTCCGACAGGATTTTAATAAGCTATTTTGATAACGAATCAGCTAAAAAAGAAGTCAGAATCATATACGGCGCTGTCGGAGCTAATACAGGTGCTACTGCTGATACTGGTGCTAATAATGCTGCTGATAATAATACTGGTAATATTACTACAGCCGCATTCGCTAATCAACCAACAACAGCAGGCGTTGTATCAGTATTAGTAGCAAGCAATGATACAACACACAATGGCAGTATGTATACGGCAGTTGGTTTCCTTAAAGACGGTGAGCCGCTTATCGCATGGTATGACGATGCTCATCAGAATCTTATCTTTTCATTTGTCAATAAAAAACCAACTAGTACTAATTATAGTAATAATTTTATTACTACCACACAAAGTGACTGGACGGACAATGCTAAGGTAATTGCCGAAGGCAAGGGCACGCATGTTGACATGGCGGTCGACGAAAATAATAATGTTCACCTTGCATATTACAGCGACGACGGCGGTCTTTGGTACACCTATATACCGTCCAATGACGTACTCAACATCAGCAGATCTATGCCAAAGTCGGTAAGAGTTGACACATTCCTTTCCGCCGGAACAAAAATTATGATCAACATAAGAGACGGCATACCTTACATTTCTTACGCGCACGCGTCCTTCCCGGGAACCAGACACTCTATCCGCGTCGCGTGGCGTTTGAATACAAGCGATGTTACTGCAGACGGTACTAACGAAGACGATACATTTACCGGTAAATGGGAAGTAATGACCGTTCCTGTCAGAAGTAATGTTATCCCAAATATTGACGAATTTATCTGTAACGGCGTGCCTACCTCTGGTAATTTAACAGCGCCTGCCGGCGGCGCCGACTCTTTGACATATAGTTCTGCCCTTAGCCAAACCATTCTGGTTGGTTTCATGACAAACTTATCGTATGAGGGAGCGGTGCTAAAAGACAACATTTTAACCGTACCTATAGAACTTAAAAAGTAGCGCGTAACTTTGTTTCACAAAACGGGCAAGCATAAAAGCGTTTGCCCGTTTTTTTTAATATTATGAGCGTTTTTCCATCAATCTTCCGGTAACATATTTATGAAGAATGCTTGCTACCAATGTTTGATATGGTATACCCTCTTCTGCCGCTTTTATTTTAATTCCTTCAAGATCATTTTTGGTAATCCGAATATTCATTCGTTGATCTTTAGTTAAAGTAGAAGTTGCCGCTTTAGACAGCATCGTTTTCCATGACTCAATATCTTTAACGGACTTCCATTCTTCTGTTTCAAGCGATTTTATTAGATTTCGTTCTTCATTGTCCAAAAAATTATTTGTTTTGTTCATTTTTATTTCCTATTAAATATTTTTGTGTGTATTTACGACTTGGATAAATGGTTTTCAAAAAACATTCTTCTCCTGACTCTGAAATAACTGCCGGTACAACATATATATATTCATTATAATTAACCATGATAAATATTTGTCCCTTATATTTTACTCTGCTTGGATGTTCAATAACGTCCACAATCCGCTTATCTTCAATTGCTGTCAAAATCTGTTCAAAAGATATACTCCTATGTTGTTTTAAAATATTATTTTTATCTTCGTTCCAAACAAAACGCATATTATTAAATTTATCACATTGTGTGCCTTTTGTCAATACAACAAAATTTTTAATATACGCTAAATATAAAATTATAGTTTTTACAACAAAATACTCTATTTCTCCATGTTTTTGCTTAATTTTAGTTAAAAATATACTTAATTTAAATAATAAAACTTGAAAATTTCATAAAAAAAGTAGTATAATTATAATGAAAAACTCTAATTTTTTAGGAGAGATTGCATGAAAATTTTCATACAAAATATCACACAAAAAACCCATATTATGGGAGTCGCGATATTACTATCATTAGCAATAATTTTAGTATTATTCACCACCTGCGATATTGGGTTAGGTCAAATTGTAAATACGGAAAAACCGGTTATTAACAGCGCCGGAGACAATCCTCCCGGAACATTCCTGCAAGGAACAGATAATAAAATTGCCCTTGACGTTTCAAACAAACTCGGCTTCAAAATTGTTGAGGTCTGGATGGACGTTGATTACACTGACAAAGACGGATTTCCCGCAACAAAAAGAGTTGACGCCCAGCAAGACCCGGAAACAGGCGAATGGTTTGTTAATCTTGACACATCCGATATGGCGGATGGAAAAATCAGCGGAAAGGTTACGGCGAAAGACGAATCAGGCAATACTACTACTACTACAGAGATGATATATAACGTAAAAAACATGCTTCCGCAGATAAAATTAAACATACCATCGGTATCAGACATTAATTTTGACCGCCCTGAATTTCTAAACGATATAAAAAATAACGATCAAGTTTATCAAGGTCTGGATATAATGGGTTTGGCTACAGATGATTCCGGAATATATGTTGTGAAAGACAAAGACGGAAAAATAATAGATGAATGGCCAAAAATAATGATCTGGCCCTCAAATTTAGACGAAACAAAATTAAATCCTGATAAAACGCCGATTGACAACAAAGAAGACAATCCGTACGGACAATGGAGAACGGTAGTAATGCCGAAAAATCATAGTTCGAGTGCGACAAAATTTTCATGGCCCCTGGCGCAAATGATAAGAGACGCTAATGCTCCCGACGGCACCGGTTGGCGTTTACCGGAAACAGAAGCTGAATTCTTATTCCTTGATCCGGGCAAACAATACCGATTCAGGTTATGGATAAAAGACAGTTTCGGCAACGACAATTATTATCCTGACCGCTATGACAATACGCGAGGTCCCGGCGGTACGCCCGCGGACACAGAAGATTATGTAAAATATATAGAAATAACTCATCAGGCAATAGGAGATAAACCATTTGTTACGGTTCCTGAGCCGCCTCGTTACTACAACAGGGTTGGAGATTTTGTAGTTGACTTTACAATATCAAGCGGAGAAAGTTTTGAATATGATGACCCCACGGCAATAAAAGCATGGATAACTACACAAAACGACGGATTAGGGGATATTTTAGGGAGAAATTATACAATCGTTTACCAACCTAAAGAAGGTATTCAAAAAAGTCCCTTTAGATATAAACTGACCTTTACACAGGAAGAAGCGGCACTTTGGGGAGCAAAAGAAGATATAGCCGGAACATTATATGTCGCTATTCAAGGTAAAAACAATCAGGATCAAACAGGTCCCACAGAATACCAGTATTTTAATCTGGATGAAACGCCGCCCACACTTGTAATTGATCAGCCTGGAATTTTAAATGTTTTGAATAATAATTTTAAAGGTACATTTAAAGGCGGTGAATATTCAATATTATATCCTCCCGTTGATTCCAAACCGAAATGGGTAACCGCAACGGTAACGGTAGGCGGAAAAGCAAATGATAATTTCATTGTAGATAAAATTTATTTCCATGTCGGCATGTTGAGCGATGATAAAGGCAACAAGTTGAACGATGATAAAATGACTGACGCTCAACGGGTTGCGCTCTACAATAGCGACATTTGGACAGACACAGGGCTTGGCACAGCTACAATGGCTCCCAAATGGAGCGGGTCTGTTTACGCGTGGAATTATATAGATACATACCCAATAGGCTATAAGTCTGATTCAAAGTATAAAGACCTTGTACAGGAATTATCGGAAGTTGGTTTTGTTCCCAATTCCAATTTCGAGGGAAATTACGTTACGGCAGGCAGAGAACGATTCTATCTTCCCTTATATGTAAAAGTTGTAGACATCGCGGGTAACATTAATGTGGTTCATTATAAACTGAGCATAGATCCGCTTTTGGACGAACCGCAGATTACTTTCATATATCCGAAAATAGGCGACACAGTTGGCGGTACTGTCCGCGTAACCGGCACGGCTGAAGACAACTACTGGATGCATACGGTATTAATGAGGATTCATAAAGACAAAACGTCAGGCAATAATTATTGGTATATACCAAATACTACCCCTGAAACAAAACCCTTCTTTACCATTCCCAGCTCTTATCCTGCTGAGGCTACACCGTCAGATACTGCAGGATGGTTTGAATTAAGTTTAGTGGGCGATGGTCCTGTAGTAAACTGGACTGCCACCGTAAACGGGGACGGAGGGCTTAATCCGGCAGAAAGCGGGGCGGATACGGTAGATGTAACATTTGAAGTTGTCGCCATTGATACGGCTGACGTAGCGCATTTAAACCCGCATATAATCGGACCTATCGAATCACGGACGGTTAAATTCAGTTCTAAGGTTCCCAGAATTGAAGATATTAAAGTTGAAAAGAACGGAGAAAGCCGGGAATACGTTGAAGGTATCAGTTCATCAGGGTTATTCACCGTTTCCATGAAAATCAGCGCAACAGAAGGTATAAATAATGTTTCAGCCAGAGTTAACAATGACAGCCAGATAACACTAATGGCCGATAACACGTTTATTAACGACCCAACAAAAGTCGATCCTTCAGTATGGAACATTACTAAACCTATAAAGAATGGGGAGAGGTATGAAGCTACTCTTACAATGACTGTTAATTCAACAGCCGCCAATTCCATTGTTTCCGGAATTGGTTACGGAAAAACCGGTGTTATGAGTCTGGAAATTACGGTAGAAGACTCTACAGCGCAGCATTTCTCCGCAACGAACACTTTCAGAGTCGGTATTGACAACTTCTACCCAAGCGCAACTATTGAAACTTCTACTATGGCGTATGACGATATAAACGCAAAGAAATACTTCCTTGTTCAGGGAACGGCGAAGGACTGGGGCGACGGTTCCGGCGCGCTTCAGGAACTGGAACGAGTACTTGTTTACTTTGAGAAAGCAAGAATAACATATACCAACACTACGACATGGACAGGCAGAAAAGTAGAGGGAAACGGCAGTTACCTTAGTCCATCCGGCGCTGCTATCTCTGCCGCAACTAATGATACTACATACTTTATAGATTATCCAAATGTAATGGACACAACATATAATTATACGCCGAATCAAACTACTCCAAATAGACCAACCTACAAAATACCAAAACTTATTTATGATAATACCGGTAAAAAATGGACATCACCAACCGCTCTGGTCATAGATTATGCGGAAAATGATCCCACACAAGACTTTGACGGCGACGGAACATACGGTGAAAAATGGGTAGGGCTTACAGATAAAATCTGGGAAGCAAGAATGATGATTTCCAACAGAACAACCGGAAATCAACAATTCCCTGACGGTCCGTATATGGTGCATTATATCGTAATGGATAAGGCGGGAAATGCCACTCATTACCAGAAAGACATTTATATCGAAAACAACAGACCTCTTATCACCCATATAAACATTGGAACTGATATTAACTTTGACGGTAAAGTTGATAAATGGAGTGAAACTGATGGTGTAATTGATCCGGGCGAATATAGAAATAATGCTTTTATTATTAATAATACTTCCGAAGGTCAGGGCTCAATTGAAGTATCCGATGACATCTTCAGAATTCGCAATTACCGCTTTGGTATTGAGCTTACGCAGGAAAAAGGCAATGGTATGAAAACAGCTCAAGTTACCTACGTTACAAAAGGCGCCGCAATTCCTGTTACCGGTATGGAAAGAGGTCATGTTTATCAGATTGCTAAAACAGCGCCAAATACAGACTTTACCAAGTACGGCGCGCCGAATAACTATACTTCTACTGTTTTTGTAGCAGCCGCAAAAGGTGAAGGAGACGGCGAAGTTTATCCGTTCATCAGGGTTAATGATCAATCGTTACAATTAAGTGATTCAAAAGATTCTTCGAGGATAGCCAATGATTATACAAATTTTGGCGAAAAAGGCGCTAGTGACGAGATTACGGATACAAAAGAAGGGTTGTTTATCATGAAAGTTTATGATTCAACCGTAACCGGTACTAATGTGCATCCGGAGTATGATCAACTTGCTCAAGCAGTACTGCTTACCGTGTCTATTAATAACATAGATACTGATCCTCCTAAAATTGATATATCTAATTTTGGCAGAAGACATATAACGTCACTAACAGGGAATGCAAAAAAATATGAAGACAATGTACTGTCTGATTTGGCAAACGCAGTTTACACGGATTATATTAATACTACAGTTACGACAGTAGGTTCAACAACAATTACAACAAAGAACGGTTATGTTCAATATCAAGCTCATTCACCGGGTTATAATTCAAGTACTGATACCGGTACTGCTTACATAAGCGGCAAGGTAATATTTAACGGTAAGGTTAATGATAACCACCGCATAGAAAGAATTACCGTTGAAATTCCAGGATATTACAACGACAATGAATTTAATATTGCAGTAAGAAATACAAACAGCGGTCTGCTTCAACCGGCAAATACTATAACCGGAGAGAGGGAATTCGGGCTTATGTATACACAAGCTCAAGTTCCGCAGTATTCTCTTGAATACGGGCATACCCTTGTGTGGAAATTTATGTGGGACAGTTCAAAAATTACCGATATTGCCAAGAATAATGTTGGTATTACCTTTAGAGTTTATGATCAAAACACCGCAACCCCATCAGCTATTAAAAGGGTTAACATTGTTCCGTATATATCGGAAATAGAAACTCCGTTGGGCAAAGCATACGCTTCAAGCCCGTCCGCCTTTAACCGCTCCGCAATGGGCGGCTACCCGGTTAAGGAAGGCGATTCAATCACTATTAAGGGCTTTAACCTAGGTGACGCGGTTGATATTGATAATGCTGTAATAAGCGGTACCGACAATGTCGCTCTTTCCGGCGTATCAAATAACGGAACTACCATAAAGGGTACTATTCCTAATAACGCTACTTCCGGACCTCTGGTTGTTACAGTAAACGGTATTGCTTCGTTTAATAACAGCGCGAACAAGAGTAAAACCGCCGCTTATAACAAAGAACCCAACGGCGTAAACAACAACGTCCTTGATAACAGCCGTTACATTTATGTATGGAATACGGGGTATATTGATAATAGTACTGTAGCAAATATCTACAACCCCTTTATGAGAATAGCCGCTAACGGTACCCGCCTGTTGAGTTATGGTTGGTATCCACAGTCAGGCCAAGGAGTGTTGAGGGTAAGAAGGAATAATACTGATATTGCTACAGCAACCGCAAATACAAACAGAATGACAAATACCACTATAGCTATCTCTAGCGCCGCCAATGGCGCCGCCGTTAACAATTCGTGGTACGCAATAGGTTCTGATATTACCGCCGGAAATTATCCTTTTAGATTCGCCAAGAGTACTCCCGCCGGTACCGGGTATCAGGACACTAATAATCTTATTGCCGCCATAGGAGCTAACAGTAACCGTTTTAAAATTCCGCGTATCGCCGTTCAGTCAACCAGTACAGGCACAGACAATAGATCGGATGCTAATAGCGACAGGATTTTAATAAGCTATTTTGATGATGATAATAAGCGGATTGAGGTCATATACGGCAATGTAGGCAACAATGCCAATATTAGTAATATTCCCGGCACAGCGATACAACTGGCGACAGATTCTACAACACACAAAGGCAGTATTTACACAGCAGCCGGCTTCCTTAGCAACGGTTTGCCGCTTGTAACATGGTATGATCGTGTAAACGACAATTTAGTACTCTCCTGGGGAAACAGTACGCCAACTACTAAAGATTATAACAGCGCCACTTCAAGAGTTTTTACACCGACTGGTGGTTCTTCTGTAACAACGACTGCTTCCGCCCAAGAACGTATTTATACATTAGCAGGTCACGGACTGGTAGCCACAGGAACTGCAAATAATACTGCGAACTATGATGGTTTTATAGTGGCAGATGGTGCCGTGGTCAACACAAGATATTATGTTCGCAGAGTAAGCGGTGATGATTTTGTACTCAATTCAGCTAATAATATCAACTATGGTTTGCCTGATTTGCCTGAAACTATAACATTCTATCCTTACAGTACTGTTGGTAGAAATGCTAATTTAGCTACTGGCGGTGGAGTTGCCGGTGCAACTGTAGCTGTATCAGTAAATTTTACAATAGGTGAACGAGTTGTTGTTACAGTTAATAATGGTACTCCAACTCTATTAACAGTATCAGGTATTGGTGGTAATAGTGCTACTACTTATACAGTTACCTTTGCTTCTTCTCTTGGTGCTAATAATGTTAACTCAAATACTGTAAGGTTTTTTAGAGCAGGAAAAACTCCGACTTCCAGCAGAGTTGAACGGTATTATACTGCCGCCGCGCACGGATTTACAGAAGGTCAAACAGTTCAAGTCTCCGGCGCTTCATACAGCGTTTACGAGATTAATGGAAATAACTTTAAATTAAAAGACTCTTCAGGTAATGTTGCGGATCTTACCGGAAACATCAATATTACTTCTCAAGGCTGGCAGGATAACGCCGTGATTATTGACAGCGGTAAGGGCGCGCACGTTGACATGGCTGTGGATGGAGACGACAATGTTCACCTTGCGTATTATGATGTTAATAACGGCGGACTTTATTACGCTCTTATTCATCCGACCGGAACCGGAGCGGACATGAGACCAAACATAACAAAAGCCGGAAATATGGCGGCTAATATTACGCCGGTAAAGGTAGACACATTCCTTTCAGCCGGAACAAAACTTATGATCAACGTAAGGAAGGAAGGAGTAAATTATGTACCTTACATTACCTACGCCCACGCATCCTTCGCGGAAACCAAAAACTCCATTCGTGTAGCGTGGCGTGCAGATATGACCACTACTAATGTACCCGCCGGTACAGACGCTAATGACATATTTACCGGCAAATGGGAAGTTATGACAGTGCCTGTTTCCAGTACTGTAACCCCAAGAACCGATGAATTTGTATGTAACGGCGTACCCACCGTAACAACTTGGACAGCGCCCGGCGGTACTTTGAATTACAACACAAACCTTAACCAAACCATTATAGTTGGTTACATGACCGACCAATGGTACGAGGGCGCCATTCTTAAGGGGAACATTATAACGGTACCCCCTGCATTACAAAAATAGCGTAATTTAAATAAAAGCGGGCAGACGCAAAAACGTCTGTCCGCTTTTTTTATATTCACTCAAACTTGAAACTTTTAACACAACCGAGTTATTCACGTTTGTTCGCTGTAAAATAATTTTTAGAATTTTTCATGGTTGATTATTTCTATCATTTTAGCCCTTTTTTCCGTATTTGTCATTTCCTCTATATGGCGCGAACCCCCTGTTTTGCTTGACAGAAAATCAAAAAATGTGGAATTTTTAGGGTTTTTTACTTAAAATTAATATAGAGGATAATAATGTCGAAAATAAGTGAATTTATTAACAGGGCGGAAAAATTTGAAAAGTCCGGCGTAAACTCGCCTGAGTTTAAGAAATGGAAAAACGATGTCACTCAATTTTTAAAGAAACTATATGGCGATACTTCTAATGAATTGGTCTCTTTTGAAAATATCGAATTTTATAATTATTATCTTACTTTTGACGTATTTAACGGCTGTTGGCGCGCGCATATATTAAAAGAAAAAGACTTATTTGAAAAAGGTTTAAAAACCGCGATTTTCTTCTTAAAAGGTTATGAAGAGGAAATTATGGAACTTGAAGAAAAAGCGCAAAAAGCTGGAGCTGCGGAAAAAACGGCGGGTAAATCTTCAAAAGGAGCGGGAAAAAATATTTTTATTGTTCAGGGACAAAATGACGGCGTAAAAAAGCAAGTCGCCAACTTTTTACTAAGAACAGTAACCAAACCAATAATTCTAAGCGTTGATGAACGCGGAATAAAAATGTCCTGTGATTCAAAAGAAATTTATTTTAAAATTGATAAAGACGGCAAATGGCAGCAAGACATTGAAAAAAAATTAAAAGATATGAAAATGGATCTAAAAAAGAAAAATATCCGAAAATAAACCGCTAACAGCGACAAAATATCAATTTACATAACTTCCAAAAACGGTATGCAAACTAAATGGAAAGCGTCTTTTAACACCATCATCACGGCGCGGCTTAATTCCAGTCTTGCCTTGGAGAGCGCGGGATCTTCGCAGTTAAGGATTGGACATTCATGGTAAAAAAAACTGAATGTTTTGGAAACATCGTAAAGGAAACCTGTTAAGCCGGAAGGGTCAAGGTTCTGTGCGGATTCGCTTACCTTTGCCGGATACGACGCAAGAGATTTAATCAACGCCCATTCGGGATCAGATACAAGCAGGGAAAAATCCGCGCCGCTGTTTGCGTTGTCGGTTTTCTCCGCTTTGCGTAACATGGAAGAAATACGCGCTCCCATGTACTGCAAATAAGGACCTGTGTTCCCCGTAAACGAAAGCGATTCCTTTGGATCAAAAAGCATATCTTTTACGGGACTTGGCTGTAACAGAAAATAATGCAGTGCGCCAAGGGCGATTTTTTCCGCAACTTCCACAGGGTCGCCTACTACCTCTTCCCTGCCCTTCTCGCGTATCTCTGTCAGCGCCATGTCGCGTAAAGAGTCAAGTAAATCGTCGGCGTCTACAACAGTGCCCTCGCGGCTTTTCATTTTTCCTTCGGGAAGGTTGACCATGCCGTAGGATAGATGATGAAGGTTCTTTGCCCATGAGTAGCCGAGTTTTTCCAGCAGGATAAAAAGAACTTTAAAATGGTAATTCTGCTCCGAGCCTACAACGTAGATCATTTTATCAAATTGCCAGTCTTTATGGCGGTTAATCGCCGTTCCAAAATCCTGAGTAATGTAAATTGACGTGCCGTCGCTTCTTAAAAGTATTTTTTTATCTAGTTTTTCTTCGCTTAAGTCTACGGCGACAGAACCGTCTTCCTGACGGAAAAAAATACCCTTTTCCATTCCTTTTAAAACTTCATCCTTGCCAAGCATATAGGTTTCGCTTTCAAAATAATATTTGTCAAATGAAACGCCGGTTCTGTCGTATGTTTTTTTCATTCCCTCAATAGCCCAACTGTTCATCTTCTTCCACAGTTCCACAGTTTCGCCGTCGCCGGATTCCCAATTACGCAATAATCCTTGAGCCTTCTTCATCGACTGAGTTTGCGCCTCGGCTTTATCCTTATCAACTCCGGCTTTTATTAGTTCATCGGTTTCCTGTTTTAACGTCTTGTTGAAACTTACATACCAATCGCCGACAAAACGATCGCTTTTTACGCCTTCGCTCTCGGGCGTCTTGCCCTGTCCCTGTTCCTTATACGCAAGCATAGACTTACAAATATGAATCCCCCGGTCGTTTATGATGCAAACTTTTCGCACTTCCGCGCCGCAAGCCGCTAAAATACGTGACACGCTTTCGCCCAATACGTCGTTTCGCAAATGTCCAAGGTGCAGAGGTTTATTCGTATTCGGACTTGAAAACTCTACCATTACCCTCTTTCCCGCAAGATCTCCGGGTCTTCCAAAGGAAAAATCATTTTTACTGTCTTTTGTAACATTCTCAAGTATTGCCTTTGCCGTTACAGCGCGATCCATTTTTACATTCAGATACGGTCCCTGCGCTTGAACTTTCGCGGCGGAACTTTCGTCATCAAGGAGCTTTGTAAGTTTTTCAGCCGCAATTTGCGCTATCTGCGGCGGTCCTTTTCGCAGTATTTTTGAAAAACTGAACATGGGAAAACCAATGTCCCCTAATTCGGGGTTCGGCGGGTCTTCCGCAATGACTTTGTTTGGCTCTATTTTTTCGCTTACCCTTGAGTCGGTTAAAAACGTATTAATAACAAAAGCGATTTTTTCTTTCCAGTATAATTTATAATCGTACATTTAGTCTCCCGCGCTATTATGATGTTGCAATTATCATATCATATTGTACAATTATTTTCATGCCGCTTGGAAAGAAATTTTTTAATCAGCCTACTGTTGACCTTGCGAAAGCTCTGCTTGGCAAATACTTATGTTTAGGCAAGTTAAAGGGAATGATTGTCGAAACCGAGGCGTATCTGTACAAGAACGATCCCGGCTGCCACGCAAGCAGGGGCAAGACTGTCCGCAACGCGCCGATGTTTGGTCCCGCGGGAAATACTTATGTTTACCTAATCTACGGTATGTACCACTGCATAAACATCGTAAGCGGCAAAGAGGGAGAAGGCGAAGCCGTGCTTCTTCGCGCGCTGGAACCTATTGAGGGAATCCCGCTCATGCAAAAAAGGCGCAAAACCGCGAAGGTAGAGAATCTTTGTAATGGTCCGGGAAAGCTTACGCAGGCGTTTGGTATAACCAAAAAGCACAACAATTTGTCTTTATTAGAAGGACCGATACAAATTTTTGATAATAAAAAAAATTATGAAATAGTTCGCAGTACGCGTATCGGGCTTACAGAGGGCAAAGAACTGGAATTACGGTTTTTTATTAAAGATAACAAGTTTGTATCAAAAGCGCCGGCTCTTAAGAATTAAATTTTTAACCACGAACCACACGAACACCACGAACTTATAGTACATATCTTGTCGCCGTTCGTGCTGGTTCGTGTGGTTCGTGGTAGAATTCTTAACCGACTATCTCTTAGAAAGCCCATCAAGAATTTTCTCGATACTTTTTTTGTAATCCGCCGAATTCGCCGCCCATTTTCCATATAGCTGGTCAAATGTTTTTACCGTTCCCAAGTAATTTAAATTAATAAGCAGATAATACCGGGGATCGACTATTTGTCTGTTGTTCATGGTTGTACTAGCGTAGCCTTTTATGTGCTGTATATGCGCTCTTACTCCCTCTGTCATGCTTGCAAATTTGCCGTTCCAGCCCGGAAGCTCTACTAATCCCCCGTAATTATGCGACGATACGCGCTGGTTTTTCAGGAAACCCGTGGCGTATAACATTTGCGCTATCGCTATGTCATAGTTAATGTTCTCAAAAGCCGCTTCCTCAAAGTACGTATCAATAAGTTTATTTAAGAAATTGTCATTTATTGAGGGATTTTGCTTTTTTATATACGCTATTATTCCGGCTTTCCCCAGAGAGCCTCTTCCCTCTACAAGTCCGCTTCCGCCGTCCGCCGCGTATGGGAAAGCCTGTACTTCGTTCTCGCCGCCTGCGCTTATATTTGAGCTTATCGCTAACTGAATAATATCCGTATCCGAGCGGAGAGTATAAGGTCTTGTGTCTATAACCGCGGAGAAAAGCTCAAAATAATTTTGCCGGTTTCTCTTGAACTTTAAAGCAACGTCCCTGTCCCCGGCTTGAAAAAGAACCTCAAAAATATCCCTGCTTCCTGAAACAGGAAACCCGTGGAGTCTTCCCGGTTGTCTGCCGTTAAAAACTATCGCCTGGGTCTGCCCCCTGTCCGGCATTATCAACGCCCCGTTTTGAATTTCAACTTTGGGAGCGTCATACTGCTCGCTGATTATCATTGTAAACGGTTTTGAAAGGTAAAAATTAAGCTCATTCAGGCTTTTTCCCGAATTCTGTATTAAATTTACAATTTCCCATGTAAGAAGTGTGATATTTTGATTCCCAACAGCATACTGAACCGGCTGCGACTGCTGATTCGGCTGGTTTTGCCGGACTGTCTGCGTCTGCTGAGTCTGTTGTGTCTGTGTTTGCACCTCTGACTGAGATATTACGAGAGGTTGTTCTTCAAAAATTATATCGCTGTATTCTTCAGTATCTTTAAATTCTTCCTGACTAAAGAGATTAACCGAATTTAAACAAATTAAAAAAACAAAAAGGTATTTTACCTTTTTCATAAATACTCCTAAAAAAAGGCAATATTAAAGCCATTTTAGCTGTTTTTTGATGTTTTGTCAACAAACAACGCTCGTAATAAAAAATTCTTGTTTGTAAATCTTTTTTTATGTTTGACAAAAAAAATAAAAAAACATATAATAATTTTAACTAAATTAAGGAGGAACAGTATGTCTGAAGTTTTGTCCATAATACTGGGCGGTGGTAAAGGAACTCGTCTGTTTCCCTTAACTCAATTTCGTTCAAAGCCTGCTGTTCCTTTCGGCGGTAAATACCGCCTTATAGATATCCCCATTTCTAACTGTATTAACGCTAATTTAAAGCAAATTTACATCGTTACTCAATTTAATTCGGCTTCTTTGCACCTGCACATCGGTCAAACCTACCTTTTTGACGTTTTTACAAGGGGTTTCGTTGAAATTCTCGCCGCCGAGCAGACTTTGGAACATTCAGGCTGGTACGAAGGCACGGCGGACGCTGTTCGCAAGAATTTCCCCCATTTTAGAACGCAAAACCCCGAATATTATGTGATTCTTTCAGGCGACCAACTGTACAGAATGGATTTACAGGAGCTTTTAAAGAGCCATATTGATTCAAAAGCGGCAATTACCATCGCCTGTACCGGTGTTGGACGTGACAGCGCGGGTGGGTTAGGTATTCTAAAGGTCGATAAGAACAACCAAATCACCGAATTTCTGGAAAAACCCGGTCCTTCAAAAGATATTTCTGACTTTAGAGCCCCGAAAGAACTGCTTACCGACAAAAACAAGGATGATTCTTACCTGGCTTCTATGGGAATTTATGTTTTTAACGCCAAAACGATGGAGGATTGCCTTTCCAATGACCTTACAGACTTCGGAAAAGAGATAATTCCGGGCGCTATAAGCAAATTAAAGGTAAACGCGTATCTTTTTGACGGTTATTGGGAAGATATCGGAACAATTAAAAATTTTTACGATACCAATTTGGAATTAACCTCTGTAAAACCCAGTTTCGATTTTTACGACGAGCACAAACCGATTTACACCCACATGCGTAATCTTCCGCCGTCAAAAATGAACTTTTCCAACATGAACCAGTCAATTGCGGCGGAAGGATGTATCATTACAAACGCGAATATTACTAATTCAATCGTCGGTATTCGTACGCTTATCGAAACAGGGGCAAGCCTTAACGGCGTTGTTTGTATGGGCGCCGACTTCTACGAGACAGAAAAGCAAAAAATACATAACGCCGAAGCAAGAATTCCCAATGTGGGAATAGGCAGGGGCGCGATTATCAAAGGCGCGATTATCGATAAAAATGTCTGCGTAGGCGAAGAATGTAGAATCGGCGTTGACGACATTAAACGCACAGACGGCAATTACGGGCATTACTATATCGTAGACGGCATAATTGTAATCCCCAAGAATACTATTCTGTATCCGGGTACTGTAATTTAACTGTCGCTTCGACAAGCTCAGCGACCACGCTTCGACAAGCTCAGCGACCACGCTTCGACAAGCTCAGCGACCACACTTCGACAAGCGGGACGCTGAGCCTGTCGAAGCGTCCAAGCACTGCATCAAGCAAAAACTTCTAATTCTACTCTTGGTTTTGCCGTTATTTTAATCTTCCCATTCTTCACGCCCGCAATAAAGACGGTCCCGTCTTCCCAGTTTTCTTCCAACATGAGTTGTGACAACGGCGCTTCAAGTTCTTTTTGAATTGTGCGGCGTAACGGTCTTCCGCCGAATTTGGGATCCCAGCCTTTTTCTACAAGTACGCGTTTTGCGGCGGGAGTTATCTCTATGCTGAAATTCTGTTCGGCAAGGCGGGCGGAAAGCTCTTTAAATTCAATGTCAAAAATTGAATTAATTTGTTTTTGCGTAAGCGGGTTAAAGACTACAATTTCATCTACCCTGTTTAAAAATTCAGGGTTAAATATTCGGCGAAGCTCCGACATTGCGGCTGATTCAATTTCCGCAGGACTCATTATACCGGACCCCGATGTAAACCCAAGCGTTGACTCTCTTGAAATCTCCCTTGCCCCGGCGTTGCTTGTCATAATAATAACGGTATTACGGAAATTTACGGTATGCCCAAGATTGTCTCTTAACTCTCCTTCTTCCAAAACCTGTAACAAGATGTTAAAAATATCGCGGTGCGCTTTTTCTATCTCGTCAAATAAAATTACGCGGTAGGGGTTTCGCCTAATTTTCTCGGTTAACATTCCCCCTTCTTCGTAACCAATGTAACCGGGGGGCGCTCCGACAAGACGGGAAGCGTTGTGCTTTTCCATATAGTCCGACATATCTATTCTTACAAGAGCTTCTTCATTGGCGAATAAATACTTGGCAAGTTTTCTCGCGAGCAGGGTTTTTCCGACGCCTGTGGGACCAAGGAAGATAAACGAACCCATAGGTCTCTTGGGAGAAGATACCCCCGTCATGGAGCGTCTTATCGCGTTCGCGACGCGCTTTATCGCGTCGTCCTGACCCATTACATTCTTATGCAGTTCGTCTTCGATATAAAGCAGACGCTGTGATTCCTGTTCCTCAAGGTGCATTATGGGGATTCCCGTCGCGTCCGTAACAATTTTGCGCACGTCGTTTTCCGTTACCAGAGGCCATTCGTTTCTTGACACTCTTTCCCATGAAGTGTGGACTTCCTCAAGCCGCGCTTTTAAAACGCGGACTCTGTCGCGTAATTCCGCGGCATGTTCGTAATCCTGCGCGCTTACATAGGCAGTCTTTTCTTCGCACAATTTTGCGATCTCGTCTTCAATCCCGTTAATCTCAGGCGGCTGTTCGCGGTTTTCCAGTTTTCTAAAAGCCGCGGCTTCGTCGATAATATCAATTGCCTTATCCGGCATAAATTTATCCGTGATGTAGCGTTGCGCCAGTTTTGCGGCAAGCGGGATCGCCTCCTGCGAGAATCTTACCTGATGATGTTCTTCGTATTTTTTTTGAATACCGAATAAAATATTTACGGTATCGTCAAAGGAAGGCTCCTCTACGATTACAGACTGGAAACGCCTTTCAAGAGCGGCGTCTTTTTCAAAGTGTTTGCGGTATTCGGCAAGCGTTGTCGCCCCGATACAGCGAATCTCGCCGCGTGAAAGACCGGGTTTAAGCATATTCGCCGCGTCAAGGGTTCCCTCAGCGCCGCCCGCCCCGATTATCGAATGTATTTCGTCTATGAAAAGGATAATATTTCCGGCTTGGCTTACTTCGCGTAAAATCTTTTTTATTCGCTCCTCAAACTCGCCGCGGTACTTTGTTCCCGCCACTACAAGCCCCATATCAAGGCATAAAATGCGTTTACCGCAAAGCGCGTCCGGAACAGCCTCGCTTACAAAAAGCTGGGCAAGCCCTTCTACAATCGCTGTTTTGCCTACGCCGGGTTCGCCCACAAGGATTGGATTGTTCTTTGTACGGCGCGCCAAAATACGGACTGCGCGGTTAATCTCCGCTTTTCTGCCCACAACAGGGTCTATTTTCCCCGCCCTCGCTAGCGCCGTAAGATCGCGGGAAAACGTATCCAATACGGGTGTAAGTACGGGGAAGGGAACCGGTTTTACTCTGGGCTGGCGTTCTATTCCCGCCGCGCTTCTATGATGAACCGCTGTTTTTTCACGGGGAGCATAATACGGCTGGTATCTCTCTACGGGCACATAATCGTCGCTTCGCGATGACGGCTGGTTAAACGTGGTTTGAATTATTACCCTCATCATGTCGGTATCAACGGCGCGCTGATTTAAATAAACCTGTACGCTTGAATCCTGCTCTTTCATTGCGGCAAAAAGCAGATGCTCAGTTCCAAGGAAATCACTGCCCATCGCCCTTGCTTCTTCCGTAGCGGTATCAAGCATATTTTTAGTGCGTTTGGAGGGCGGCACTTCTCCCTTTACAATAAGACCCGGTATGCGCGGGATGGAGCCTTCAAGAATATGCCTGAATTCGGGGATATCGATACGCAGGAACAAAAGCGCCTTGCAGGCGGTTCCTCCGCCTTCTTTAAGCATGGCGACAATGATATGTTCCGGCAAAAGCTGATCGGAATTATAACGTTTTGCTTCTTCCTGGGCATTTATAGAAAGAAGCCGTTGAACCCTGTTTGTTAGTCCTTTAAACACAAATGCTCCTTATATAATTATACTAGATCTTTGTGAATTTTCAACGAAAAGAATCAAGTTTGATACTGTCGCCTTCTTTTATTCCGGCGCGTAAAAACCAGCCCTGAGGGGTCTCAAGGGCATACCTAACTGAACGGCTTGATAATACGGAATTGGTATTAAGGGGGTACATATCTTTTATATCGATTATTTTACCGTTACCGGCAATAAACGCTATGGAAAGCGGGATATAGGTATTTTTCATCCAGAAGGACATTACTTCGTCTTTGTCAAAAACAAAAAGCATACCGTGTCCGTCCTTTAGACTTTTACGGTACATTAAGCCTTTAGCGCGTTCTTCCGCGGAAACTGCGATTTCCGCTTTTACAACGGCGATAACCTGTCCGTCCCTTTCAAGTTCAATTTCTTTAACAGGCAGTTTTTTTTCAGCACATGAAATATATGAAAAGCATAAAATAAAAAGCGTTACGCACAGGAGTATTTTCTTTTTAGAATTCATTTATAAAATCCTGGCGGAGCTTGACGTGTCCCGATTCAATTAATCCTGATTCATTTACAATATCGTTAAAAACTACTCTGTCTATGTATTTAACCGTAAGCGGGCGTTCTATCGCTACCCTGACTTCGTCCGTTTCCCAGACTGCGACGCTTGGGTCAAGGTATGAGGGCTGTCCGTATTTTTGCACAAATTGGGTAAATATCGAATAATGATCTATTACTTCCGTGTTAAGGCTAAACGCCATTATAAAAACTTTACCGTCCCTTAACTGGAAAAACGCCCGTTTTATAAACGACAAGCCCGTCGTTTCCACAAGGCTTTGATCTCTTGACGGCAGAAAAGAAACGTCCCTGTCTCCCTTGAACTGAAAAAGATCGTCTTTTAAAAGACCGTCTTTTAATTCATCAAGTCCCATTCCCAAGGACAATTGGCGGAACTGTTTAGGAAGCTCGGTATCTGCGGCAGCGGCGGCGTCATTGGGTTTATCCTGCCCGCAAACAGGAAGGAGCGGGAAAGAGAGTAAAAGAGCAAAAATTATCGGTTTTAGGTTCATTACTTTAATTATCGGATATTTTTGTACAAAAGACTATACTTTGGTCGCTGAGCCTGTCGAAGCGACGATGGGAGCTAGACAATGGATTTCTTTTCCATGCGGGCTTTTTCTAATTGCTGCATTTTGCGGAAATATGAGATTTGCCGCGGGATTTCACCTAAATCTTTAACAAACAACTTTTCGTTTACTATCTGGAAAGCATGGTTTTCCATCAATTTTTTGCCGTATATCGAAGCGTCTCCCTGAGATAACCCTACCATATTTCCAAGCTCTTTTAAGCCAAAATCAAACGAATAATTTGTCACACCGCCAATGTCTACCCTTTTTTTATCAAGCTGAATCTGGAGCATATCAAACATTCTGCCTAAGGGGTCGTTTATTTGGGTATTTGCCAGTTGTTTATAAATAAGCCATATTCTTTCCGATAACAGGGTTGTAAGACGGGCTATAAGCTGGGGCTGGGTTTTAATCATCTGCTGGAAGTTTTCCCTGTTTACCGCCATAAGCTGGCAGTCTTCATAGGCGACCGCTCCGGCGGCTCTAGGCTTTGATTCCAAGAGCGCCATCTCACCAAAAATATCCCCTGTTTTTAAAACGGCAAGTAAAATTTCGTTGTTATCGGTGATCTTAATTATCTTGACGGAGCCCTTTTGAATGATAAAAAGTTCTTCTCCCGGTTCGCCCTCGCAGAAAACAATCTGGTCTTTTTTAAAAGAACGATTCATTTCTCCCGGTTTTAGCGGCTGTTGAAGGTCTTTAACATATGGGGCGATTTTTTTCATGCGTTCAATGGCAGCCTCTTTATTTTCGCCGTTTGGACAGCACTTAACATATTTTTGATACGCGTAAAAAGCCTGATTATACTGGTTATGCTTTACATAATATTCACCAATATTATAAATATGGCTTGGGTCTTCGGCGGCATTGTTTTTTAATGTCAGTCTTGTAAGGGCTTCGTCCAAGTAGCGCATCCTTTTTGAGAACTGCATTATTATCTTCATTGCGACAGGCGCGTTGCCCTGTATTAATTGGCTGAATTGCTCTTTGTGAACTGAAATAAGGGTAACGTCCGTAATAGCCTGAGCGGTCTCAATATGGCTGTGACCGGACATTGTAGATACAACGCCGAAAAAATCGCCGGGACCGAGCATATCGCCCTGCTCTTCGGCTACAATTTGAACTTCTTTGGATAGTCTTACTTTTCCCGTACGGATTATAAAGAAACTGTCTGCGTTTCTTTTACCTTCTACGATTATATATGAGTTTGCATTAAAGTTAACGAATGTCAGTTGGAGCGGCGCGGACATCTTTCCCCTCTTTTTTAACCCTAAACTGTATTATAGAAAGATTATCGACATAATGTCAACCTTTTCTTATAGTTAAAGACTTGTCGTAATTCCCTTTTTATTTATTAAATTATAACCGATAATTATAACAATACCATGAATAAACGTATAAATTTTGAAGATACATTATTCATTTTAAACGTCAGAATCAGAATGATTCGCGATCTTCTGCGTCTTGATACGGATCCCAACGCTTTCTTCCGTCAAACAATGTCGGATCTTGAATTTATCAACTCTGTATTGGATATGCTCATTGGACAATTTCTTGAAAATCTTAAATTTCTTGACAGGGAAGTTGAAGCGGATAATATTCTGGATGCCGAATGGCAGTTTAGTCAGATAATTAACGAAATATCCGGTAATTCAAGTCCTTTTTCGCCTTCTGTTTTTCCGGATATGCCGGCAATAATAGCTAAATTAAGAACCGACAGTTTAAAACGAAAAAAATCAGTAGAAGAATCATATGTCCCATCAGATAATGTAATCGCGGAACCTGTTGTAAGCAACGCCGAATTAAACGGTCTTCTTGGAAGCATTTAAAGCAGCATATGAGAATTACAGGCGGAAGCCTCAGCGGCAGGAAGATTTCTGTTCCGCGGGGGTCATTTGAAATAAGACCCGCAATGGACAAAATGCGCGAATCTGTTTTTGGCTGTCTTGGAGATATAACAGGGCTTTCCTTCCTTGATATTTTTACAGGATCGGGCATTATTGCCCTGGAAGCCGCCTCCAGAGGGGCGGCATACATTGAAGCCGTAGAACAGGATAAACAAAAGCGAAAAACACTACTTGAAAATGTGTCAATTTCCCCATGTCGTATAAATTGCAGGTTTATGCCTGCCGAACTCTATGTAAAACGGGCAAAAACCGCTTTTAACATAATCTTCCTTGATCCGCCCTTTCCGTATCAATTTAAATGGGAACTTGTCGCGAATATTGCCGTTTCCCCCCTTGTATCCAATGGTACAAAAATACTTATCCACAGACCAAAACAGGACTATTTAAAGGCTGAAATTCCCAAATTACAGAGGATAGACTCAAGGGAATACGGAAGATCTGTTGTTGATTTTTTCTTGTGTTTTTCATAAAGAAGGGTGATAATTATAGTAATATAAGAAAAGTTTTATGGACAAAAGAATATTAGAAAAATTTGATGACAAAAACGCATTTATAAAAGTAACAGAACCTTCGCCTGTTGAGGGTTCCGACAAAGCCGCTTTAAACCGCAAAGCGAACCAGAAATTCAATGAGGGCGACATTGAGGGCGCCAGAAGAATTTTCATGACCACAGGTTATTCAGACGGGCTTTCCAGAACAGGAGATTATTATAAATCAAAAGACAGACCGCTTGAAGCGTTAAGAATGTACTGGATGGGTCATGATAAAAATAAAGCTCAGCCGTTAATCGAACAATTAAGTTTCCTTTTACAGGATATTATTCACTCTGAAGACGATGGCGTTGAAATGGACGTTAATCCCGTAAATGATACGGTTCAGGAAGGACAGGAAGTAAAAAATGAGTGATATGCAAAATTACAATGAAAATCATAATTCCGCCGAATCGCAAAAGATTGCGGAAATTTCAAAACACGGGTATCAGTTATTAAAAGAAAATAACGTAAGCGAAGCTATTGATTGTTTTTCCAAGATTCTTATTTTGGATGAAAATAACAACTACGCGCTTGTAGGCATGGGAGACGCGGCGCGCAAGAACGGATCAATCCGCGACGCGATTAATTATTATCAAAGATGCCTTAACCACCACCCGGGAAATAATTACGCGCTTTTCGGTCTTGCCGATTGTTACAAGGCGATGAATCAGTATCAAAAAGCGATTGAAATTTGGGAGCAGTACCTTGTACATGACGATAAAAATATAACGGTGCTTACAAGAATAGCGGACGCTTACAGAAAAGTTCGTGATTTTAAAAATTCAAAAAACAACTATTTAAAAGTCTTAGAGATGGAAAACTCCAACGCTTACGCGATTATCGGGCTTGGACATTTACATTACGATTTTAAGGAATATGACGCGGCGCTTTCATACTGGGAAAGAATGTTGGAATCCGCAAATCAGAATGTTGATATCCGCGTTCTTACGTCGATTGGAAACTGCCACAGAAAACTAAAAACATTCAATAAAGGCATACCTTTTTTTGAAACTGTGCTGGGAAGAGAGCCAAGTAATTTTTACGCGCTTTTCGGGCTTGCCGATTGTTACCGGGGTATGAATCAGGTAAATAATTCCCTTTCTTACTGGTTACGCATTCTTGAACAGGATCCAAGAAACAAAATGATTCTTACACGCGCAGGAGACGCGTACCGTAACTTAAAAAATTTTGACAGCGCAAAATCATTTTATGAAAGAGCGTTAAACATTGAATTTGACACATACGCCGTTATGGGACTTGCCCTATTAGCTAAAGAACAGGGTAAATTTGAAGAGGCTATCATTTCATTTAAACGGTTAATTCAGCAGGACAGTAAAAATTACCGTCTTTACACAGAACTTGCGGATTGTTATATAAAAACGGGCGATAAACGAAACGCCGTTGAAACGCTGGAATCGTTTCAAAGACTTGGAATAAAAAATCAAAAAATTACGGAAATGCTTGAATCGCTCAATGAATCGCATAAGGGCGAAAAACCACACACGGCAAATACGCAATGATTTCTCTTTCCGCGCTTACACTTACAGAAATAGAAGAATTACTCCCCGCCCTGCCCCGTTTCCGCGCCGCTCAAATATTTAATTGGATAGCCAAAGGACTCAATTCACTTGAGGAGATGACAAATATTCCCGTATCTCTTCGTAATGAGTTAAGCGCAAACTTCCGTCTTTACTCAAGCAAGATTGACAGCGTACATGAGGACGGAGACACAAGAAAATATGTCTTCTCTCTTGAAGACGGATCAAAAATTGAATCCGTGTTGTTAAACGACGGGAAAAACCGCCTTACCGCGTGCCTTTCCACCCAGCTAGGCTGTCCCGCAGGCTGTGTCTTTTGCAAAACAGGCTCGCTGGGGTTTAAACGAAACCTTGACTGCGCGGAAATTATCGAGCAGTTTCTACTCCTGCGGCTTGCGTCGCAAGGCAAAGATTCAGGGCATATCATAGACAACATCGTCGTGATGGGCATGGGCGAGCCGCTTTTGAACCTTCCCAATTTAAGAAAAGCCATTCTGTTGTTAAACAACAAAAAGGGAATTAACTTTTCTTTGCGAAGAATCACAATTTCCACCTGCGGCATTTGCGACGGTCTTTATGACCTTGCCCAAAACGGACCGTATGTCAGGCTCGCCCTTTCGCTGGCAACAGCGGACGAAGCCCTGCGCCAAAAACTGATGCCCATAACAAAATCTAACCCCCTTGAGAAAGTAAAGGAGAATCTTCTGCTTTTCCAGAAAAAAAGCGGCGGAAGGCTCACTCTTGAAGCGCCGCTATTGGGGCAGGTAAATACCCGCGACATAGACGCAAAATCCATAGCGGACTTTGCAAAGGGCTTAGATACTATCGTAAACATTATACCTTGGAATCCTGTCGCGGGGTTTGAGTTTGAGGGGAAGGCGCTCTGCGATCCGGATAAGAGGGAAACGGAAGATTTTATTCGCAAATTGGAAAGTTACGGGTTAAAAGTTACCATGCGGCTTCATAAGGGAAGGACTGTTATGGGAGCGTGCGGGCAGTTAGGCGTTATTTCACCTGGACAATAACTCGGAAGCGGTTACCGCCTGATTTTCGTTGTTATAAATATCCATTACGTCTTCTTTAAGCCAGCCCTGCTGTTGACCGTCTATCAAAACCCATGAAATATAACCGTCCTGCGTTTTAACTATTTGCCGTCTGACTATTTTTACCCGCGAACCGCGCCTTAGGTAGCCTAGAGAGGGACTGTCCTGAGAAGGATCGGTATTAATGTGGGTAAAGGATTCTTTTATTACTCCAAAGCCGATATATTCCCCGGACAGGGGGGGTGTAACGGGCGGAATTACACTTATTTCTTCTTTTTTAGCGCCGCAGGAACAGATTAAAATTAAAAAAAGAGCAAAGAAAAAAAGGAGTGTATATTTGGTCTTCTTCATCATAATACTTATTATCGGCTAATAATTCCGTATTAAGCTGATTTTAACGGCGGATACCTTCTTTTACAAAAAGAGTATTTCTCCAAAAATAAAATGTAACAAAGCGGCTCCCAATAAAGCCAAACCAAGCGGCTTTCTTAGGGCTAAAAGGGTTTTCCCGATACGATCCAAGCTTCCCGGGTTTTCATCGTTTGAGTTTTCGATTCCATCCTTGCGGCACAGTCCGAAAAGCAGAACAATTCCGGCGGCAATCCCGGCGGCGGCGGGTATAAGGTCTCCAAATATAAGAACACCCCTTACAGCGTTAATGCTTGAGGGAAGCGGCGATAGTAATTTCAAGATTCCGGTAACGGAGCTTAATATACCCAGAACAAGGTAGAAAGTAGGAGTATTAATCGGAAGCTGAGGTTTATCAATTTCTCCTTCCGTTTCAGAGAGCAATAAATATCCGGTTATACCGTTACACAAAATTGATAAAAAATAAAGTTGAATCATAAACAATATATAACATAAAAATAAAAGTTAGTCAATGGATTTTACGGGTACTTTTAATTTTATTGAATTTTTTTCGGTTTGAAGCACAATGAGCAGTTCCGCGGATTCAAACGGCACGGCTAAACTGTATCGTTCTAGTTTTTCCTGCGAGAAAAATATTCTGTGATAAAAAATGGGAACGGTATTTTCGCTCTGCTCACTCAAGTCGTCTTGCTCAGGAAGCGGAACAGATACCGCCATATCCACGGCTCCCGTATACGCGTTCCAGCCTTTTACTTTTTTATTTATTACGACAATAGTTGTATTTTCATAAAAAGAAGCGGAAACATTTACCAGATTTCCGTCAAGGTTGTGAGGCGAAGTAATATAACCAAGAAATGAAAACAGCCATATAAGAACGCACATAAGAATAATAGTAAAAAACATTATTTTTCTGGGCGTATCGGCAACAAGGACGCCGATAAAACCAAGCCACGCATAACGGCTTGGCTTTTTTTCTTCGTAAAGTTCTTGAACTTGTTTAGGCGCTTTAGAAAGTCTATGCTCGCGGTTATAGTAAAAAACTAATTCGCTTTCAGGAACAACGGCATCGTCAGGCTTACTTAATTTATAATTCGCGTTAGGTCTTTTTTTCCCGTCGTCTGAATCGATTGAATCGGTCACGGTATTACTCCCATGAGTTTATCGGTACGCCACCAAACAAGTTTTACGTTAAAGTTATCCGCAAGCATGGCGGAAAGGATTCCGTCCACAGACAGGAAAAAATCGTTATACCGCAATTCATCCATGGAAAATTGAATAAATCCTCTGCGGTGTTCCCGCGAATTTGTATCGACGAAGAGCAGTGAATATCCTGTTTCAACCGGAAAGTAAAAAAGCGTCTGCCCGTTTCGCGCCGCGCCAAGGATTGAGTAAAATACTTTAATGCCGGAAGACCGCCCGTTTTCTATTACTTCATAAAGAGGGATTTCCACAGAGCCTATATAAGTTCCGTCTTCAACGTTAAGTATCCATAAATAGGAACTCACAGGTTCGCTTCCCGTCCTGATATTCGTAGACTGATCATAAATATCATGCGAATAATCGACTTTTATATATAGTTTCCTTGCGTCGGGAGCCGGAGTAATACTGTCGATTACGGAATGAGCATCAGGCCAGCTTGCCAATGCAGGAATTACGTTCGCTGAAATTTTTACAAGATAAAGAAGCGTCCCCGCTGAATTAAACCAGAAAATATCCCAACCTTCTGGAATACGGCAAATTACAACAATCTCATCCCTAACCGACGTAGACATTCCGATTATTCTTGGGAACGGACTTCCCCCGATTCCCTCTTTGCCAAGATAATTAATAAAACGCCCGTTTTGATCAAAATGTAAAATTATTCCGTCTAACACCGCCTTTGTTTCAGGGTCTATACGGTGATCCTGCTGCGCCAATCTGTCTTCCACAAATATATGTTTGCGCGAATCTACCGTTATCCAGCCGGGTTCTTCAAGCGGATATGTAAAAGCCCAGCGCGTCGCCTGTTCATCTTCCTGAATATTGGTTTTAAGAGTGATTGGCGCGGGATTGGTTTCATCGTTATAAATCATAAACAGTAAATTGCCGTAGGAATTATAACGTACTATTTTTCCGCTGTTGCCGTCCGATATAAAAAACAATCCGTCCCGCATTGTAAAAGCGGTGCGCCTTATACCCCTTGTTCCGTCCAATTTATAAAGCGCTATTTGATCTTCCATAGGACCAATTTCAAGTTTAAAAAGGTCTTCCCTTTCTACAGAGCCTATTTTATCTTTTCTGCACGAAACGGAAAAAACCGTCATGCTAAGAAGAATTATCGATAAATAAACATAAATTCTTTTCATACTCTATTAAAATCCACTTTTTTTTGTTGTTTGTCAATCAGGCAGCGGCGCACCCACTAGCCATTTACAGCTTATGTCCATTATACTATACATATGGATAATGTAATCATAAAAGCCAACGAATTAGACGACCACTTAACTGCCGATGACATGTCATATCTTCAAAATATGAATACCCTTTTCAGCAAAGCTCTTGATATTTTCCCAAATGTGCAGGCTGGGGAAAAAAAATCGCAAAACGATCTCATTTCCATTTATCAAGATATGGGCGACTTAATGCAGGTTATATGCCAAAAAAACCAAAGGATTCACGTTTATTCATTTACTTCTCCCAAAGAAGATCAATCAGAAGCTTCCCGCGTTATCGCGAAATTGCGCGATATAAATACGGATAACAATGAATTTATATATTATATCCAGCGCGCTTATGAGATGCTTTTTAAACTTGCGTGGATAAGTTCCGGTTCGCAGAAAAATCATCTGATTGTAAAAACTCCCGTGACAAGTCCCGCGCAAAATTACGCGGTTCATAAAATAACCAATATCGACGAAAAAATTTGCAATACGGTAATGTGCGTTATGCTCAGGGGAGCGCTTCTTCCGTCCATGATTATGAGCAAAGAAATTGAGGAATATTCTTCCAACGGATATATAACTCCTTTTGCGCTGTTCAGAATTCACCGTAACGAGACAAAACATGAAAACGACATGGAGTATATTCTTGATCTTGATAAATCTTATTTTAATCTTTACTCTCTTGACGGTAAAGATTTGATATTTGCCGATCCCATGAACGCCACCGGCGGAAGCCTTGTTACAATAGTAAAATATTTATTAAAAACGGGAATAAAACCGCGCTCAATTATTTTTCTTAACGTAATAGCGGCGTTAAAAGGCGCTCTTAGAGTAATAAGGGCGATTGATAATTGCGATGTCTATACATTATGGATGGACGGCGTATTAAATGATAAAGCGTACATTATGCCGGGTCTTGGAGATGCCGGAGACAGAATAAACGGGCATGATATAGGGGCAAATCCAAGAAATATTATCCAGCTTCTTGCGGATTACGGATCGGGAATAGCAAACCTTTACCGTTCCCAATTCCATCAGATTGAGAAAACAGTTTTAAACAGGTCGGTATGAAAAAGAAAAGTTTTATTTGCTTTTTATCAATTTTTCTTCTTTCATTTTTGTCCGTTATTTCAAACGGATGCGCTACAAAAGCCGCCTCTGCGCAGGAATATTACTCTCTCGGCATGGCTTATTATGATCTTGGAAAATTTGACGAAGCGGAAAAATGGCTTAACCGCGCAAGAAAGGCGGACAGAACCATGACCGCCTCAACATATAACCTTGGACGAATTGCGTATGAAATGAAAAGATATGATGACGCCGCAAAACATTTTGAGGCTGTTTTAAAAAAAGACAAAGATAACGTGCCTGCCTTAAAAGCCGCGGCATATTCAAGAATAAAAACAGGCGACATTGCAATTGCCGAAAAACATTACGAAAGACTGCTTTCTCTTGTTCCCGAAAGCGCGGATGACGGATACAACCACGCTTTAGTTTTATTCGCGCTAGAACGTTATGACAAAGCCGAGAAAGTTTTGGAAAATTACCCTTCAAGCCTTTTGGAAAACAAAGACACTATGCTGCTCTACGCGCGATGTCAGGCAAAATTAAATAAAGTAGAGGCGATTGACAGTTTTGCCAACTATTTCAGCGTCAATTCATCAGACGCAAGAGCAAGATATGAATACGCGCAGGTTCTGATAAACAACGATTTTTTAGTAAGAGCTATTGAAGAATACCGCAAAGCATTAACTGAAATTTCAGCAACCGCCGTTAATCCTAAAAAATGCGATATACGTTTTGCGCTTGCAAAAGTGCTGTTAACTGCCGACGGCGATAATACGGATGGGATTACGGAACTTCAAAACGCCGTTGGCGAAGGGTTTACTGACATTACCGCCGTTGAAAAAATACTTACCTTAAAAATAAGCGCCGCAAATAAAACAAGCGTCCAGACTGTAATCAACAACATGAAAAAAACCGAACAGGAAAAGCAGAATGAAGCGGCGAGCGGCGATTCATCAAAAACTGATCCGCAAAGCGGTTCCCAAAACGATGTCAAAAATTAAAGTTTCCTTTTCTTTATCTTCGCCGCCTCTAAGTTTTATATATGTCGATAAATTAAGCCTTCCCTGAATCCTTACTATTTCCTCGTGACCCGCGATTACACTCCAGCGCATATAATCCGTTTGTCTGTCAAATACCAATTCAACGCTTTCTTTTCTTAGTTGTTCATGTTTCTGGCTAAAAAAAGAATTTAATTTAAGCCATGAATTTTGTCTTTCCGAAGACGTTATAAACTTTTTATAAAAATCACCTAATGCGCTTTTTTTAATAGGAACTTCCCAGCCTGAAACAAAACTTTCAAGCCAATAGCCTTCAGATTTAATCGTATAAGTATTAACAAAACTTAACAAACCGCCGCCCGCTCCTTTAAACCCCGCGCTTAATACGGATTGTATCCTGTAAGAAATATCTTCGTATTTTGGAATAAAAACGGCTGCGTCTATTGAATGTGAATATTCATCGGTTTGATAAAATTTAAAAATGGGATTGTATCCCATATTACCGAACATATTTATTGCGTAAAAACCCAAACCGCCGCCAAGATTTAGTTTATCGGTTCTTGTGTCCATCTTTTGTTCCAAGGTTCTTTCTATCTGGAAAGCTATTTTATTGGGAAGGATAAAAGCCGAAGGATTGTAAATCATGGGCAAATTAATTCTTGCGCTAAAGTGATCGTTAAAAAAAGAATAAAAAGCCGATTGCGCCGAAGGCGAATCATCAAGCCCTTTATACATCGCATCCTCAAGTTCCTGAGCAAAGAGCGAATATCCGGGGAAAATTCCCCAGACAGGAGAAAAGTCTTCTATACTTTCAAAGAATTTTTTACTGTCGTCTTTTACGTCCTGTCCAAAGTAATACAGATGCCTTTTAAAGCCGCGTCCCATTCTGAAGTTAATACCTGTTTTTTTAAACGTTAAGGGAATGTCAAGAAAGACGGAATTCCCCGACTGCGTAACAGAGTTTACTCCCGTTGAATTGGTATTGCCTTCCAGCGAAATAACGGCTCCCACAGGTTTTGTTCTTTGCGTTAAAATAAATTGCGCCTGAGTTTTCCTTGCGTCGGCGCCTTTCCCCGTATCCGGAATCAGCGTTTCCCAAGTTTCCAGCCAAAAACTGCCGTAATTACCCATTTCCGCGGTAACGTCGTTTCTTGACCACAAGATTTGAGCGTTTATCGCGGCTGAGGGTATAAATTCGTTTTGCGGAGTGTAACCAAGTCCCGCGTTCCACTTTTGCCAAAGTCTTGAATAGTCATATAACGCGTCCGCCTCAAACTTCGCGAAAAAGTCCGATGAAAACGCCATGTTAAAATTGTGATGCGCATTGTTGTCCTGCGGGGAGTCATAAAACGTTTCTTTTACGGAAAAAGGACCGATTGTTTTTGATAGCGAATGATCCGCGCTCCAAAGATAAGTGTCTTGTGCCGTTGTAAACGCGTAGTTACCGGCGGCTTTTACGCCGAATACTGAAAGTCCTGCGCCTGTTCGGTTCGTTAAACTGCCTGAAAAATCCTGTTCTTCCGTTTCGCTTTGAGCGCGTCCCTCTGATTCAACATTGGTGTATACGGTAAAATCTTCTAACACGGGAACACTGCCCGCCGAAAGCAATGTTCCGGGTTTATTAAATTCAACGGCGGCTCCTGAGTTCATTCTGTAATACATAATTGAATCCTCAAGGATTATTTCGTCAATATAGATAGTTCCGTCTTCAAGAACATTGCCGGAATCAGGGGTTACCAAAATTGCGATATAAGTTGTTTTTATATCCTGATTATCCCGTAACTTTTTTTTAGGCTCATAACTTACAGACGCCGCCGCTACCCTTCTTCCATCTACAGTTATTCCCTTATTATCTCCTTGGTAGCGTATTGTAACTTTTGACCACTTCTGTTTTGTAAAGGCGTTTAACGGTATTTCAGCTTTCAACTGATAATCAGAAAGAGAATCCGCTCCCGGCGCGGTAATAAATTTTAATATTTCATTCTTTACCGACTGTTCTTCTGTTTTAACAAAGAACGATAATTCCCTGTAATCAGCTAACGGTAATTCGGCTGTTCTGCCGTCAATACCGGCGGAAACTCCCGTATCATTGACATTTTCCCATTTAAGTTTTAATACTCTCTGCGCGGTATCATTGTGATGAAGTTTTTTTATTATTTCGCCATAAGCGGAGCTAAGCGAATTAATTCCCGAATCAAAAGTTTCTATGACAGATACGTTGTCGGGATTTCCGTTTACTGTGTTTGATAAAGCGTTATATGTTATCGGTCTAAACGCCGAACCGCGCGCAATCGGCGGAGCAAGCAGAAACCTACCGGATATTTCTTTATCGTCGTTATTCACAACGATAATACGCAAATATTTTACGTCCCCAAGTTTTAATCTGTCTTCGTCGCTTAGAATAAACCGCGCAATTCTTGCGTTATAATCAATATTTGTACCGGAATAAGAAGGTTCAACCGGAATTACCGTCCCGTCATCTGAAAAAAGTAATTTTTCCCATATTAAGTTGGTTTTTTCCGTATACGCAAAATCTTTACCGGAAAGAGAACCTATTTGTATAATTACTTTAAATTTTTCAGGCGAAGTTTGATTAAAATCGTAAAATCTAAAAGGTATCTCTATCTCGCGCGCCCGCGATAAAATACCGGCGTCGTTGTAAATGGGAACTTGAAACCCCGTCCATTCATCTTTTCCCAAAACAAACTCCGCGGCAAGAACCTGAGTGTCGCCTAACTGACGATCTTTAACGGGATAGGGTCTGTTAAGTCCCGTAATAACATCCGCGTCCCATTCAAGGTACATCAGATTATTGCCAAGCACGGTATTGTTATTGTAATTCCTGTAGATTAGATCGGCGCAGGTTTTCGGGTTAAAGCCAATCGGCGTATTTGAAACAAACGATGTTTCAGGCGTAAGGGATATTATTGTTTCATTGCCTTCCATACCTGCGGCGCGGTAAAGACCGGTTGTATCCGTTTGGACAAACGCAAAACCGGCGGTAATTTTAGCTTTAAAAAAATCATATTCCCACGCCGTCTTCGCGCTTATTCCAACAGTCCCCTGACTCGAACTTTCTTCTTCGGTAAATGAATCCTCAGTTATATTCCAGCGCGCTCCAACGGCGGCTTGAGCCGAGAACGGACTCGCTCCATTTTGGTAAACCGCGCCAAGACCCGCCGCAACGCTCCCCAGGCGGGTTCCTTCGCTTTTTTTCAAGTACGTTATGCGAATTATTTCGTTTTGCCCTACAGAGCCTTTAATCGCGACCTCGCCCGAAGACTGGTTGTAGTTAAAATCGGTATATTGAATACCGCTTCGCCAAACCTGCACAGAGCCGGGAATTACGTCTATGCCGATAAAATAGCCGCTCGAATCGCTTAAATTTGTAAAACGTATAACAATATCGCCTGAAAAAACACCGGAAGAAGGAAGGTAAATTTCAGGGTAATCAACAGCTAACGGCCAGCAGTTTTGAGGATCTCTTAAATTTTTATTTCCGTTTGTACTTACAAGTTCATATACGCCCTTTTGACTTACAATACCGGAAAAAAGAGTTTCATCGATAACCGTCGTATTTTGTAACAGTATTAATTCATAACCTTTTATCTCACTGCCTGAGGAAGTATGCACTAAAGCGGCTTTTTCAGCGGAGCTAGAAGGCGCGTCATAGCGGTTTCTTTTTTCAAAGGGCGAAAATGTTCCCGGCTGATAAATGACAAGAGCGGGACCCATAGCAAAGTCAAGTTTACCCGGTCTTTTCAAACCTGTTCCCTCATATCCGCATTGCGGATAATTGGAAAGATCGACAGAAGAACCAAACCGGTTTTGTACGTCCGTTAAAAATCCTTTTGGAGTTCCGTTGTAACTGCCCATAGAAGTATTCCATGGGTTATTGTCACCGCCTTTGGAATACGCTACCGCTACCATTCCGGACGATCTTATACTCAATTCCAAAATACCCTGCGCTCTTGAAAACGCGTATTCGCTTTTCATTGCATAACGCCAACGCCGCCCCGTTGAGTCGCGCACCGTACCTTTATCGTCCTCAATGTAGATTGTAATTTCCGGATTTAAATCAGTATCAGGTAACACAAAAGAAATTCCGCGCAGGGTATTTTGGGGCTGTAAATCGCTGTAAGTTCTCTCCCTGCCGCCTGTAAATATTTTTTCTTCTCCGGATGCCGCGTCATATCGTACTAACGTATGTACGCTAATATTGCTAGTTCCAAAGCGGCTGTAAAAGCCAAATGAAGAAGGAGAATCGCCGCCAAGATCAAGGTATGGGAACGAGGGGAAATCCAAGCCTGTGTTGCCGACGCCTGCGTATTGTAAAAATTCACCGGACTGTCCTTGAAAGCCTGCGCGGTAGGTGTTTTGCGCCGAATCGTCTGTAAAGTTCGCTTCGACAAACCAGCGGTTGTTAATCCACAGCGACAAGGTTAAATCGACTTCCTGTTTGTATAAAATCGGCGAATCAGGCAAAGCAAAACCAAGTCCCAGGGGGGAATTGGAAAAGCCGAAATTTCCCTGCAAATCGCCCATCCATGAACCTGCCGCAAAAAGGGAAACGTCGGAACTGCCGAGAGAAACATTCATAAGCTCCTGCCGCGCCTCTCCTGTAATTCTGTATCTTAGCTCGTCCATGTCCAGTTCCGCGGCGGTTTCTTCCTCTGTTTGCTCCATGTCGGTTTCTTCCTGACCAAATACGGCAAACGGTAGAAAAATGAGAATGACGATAATAGCCCTTCGCAAAAAATTCATTTTAAGATATAATAACCTATATTTTAATGATTGTTTCGATGATACAGATAATTTTTGAGATTCCCGATATTGCCAACATAAAGGAAAAAAGGCGGGTAATCAAATCTGTACTGGAAAAGATGAGGAAACGCTATCATTTAAGCGCGGCGGAAGTTGATCTTAACGACTCGCTTTCCTTCGCTCAAATTGGCGGCGCTATTGTTTCCAATTCCAAAACCTTTGGCGAAGCGGTGCTTCAAAAAGCGTTTGACATGATTGAAAAAGAAACTCATGTCCGTATTCAGGACATGAAAATACATTCGGAGGAATTTTAATGAATACCAAACACCGCGCGGCGCGTTTTTCTTTTTTACTTTTAATTTTACTGTTAACTCTTAATTCATGTATCGGGTTATCTTTAAATATTCAAATGAACAAAGACGGCTCCGGCAGATTAAGCATGGAATACCGTATTTCAAAAATGGTTAACAACCTCGGCGCTCTTGACGGCAATGAAGCAATGCCGTCAATCCCTGTCGGCAAAACCGATTGGGAAAGAGCTGTCAACAGGGTACCCGGCGCAAGACTTGTATCTTATTCATCTGTCGAGGAAAAACAGGATAACGTTATAAAAGTAGTAGTTGATTATAAAGACGATCAGGCGCTTCTTGCGCTGCTTGATCCTTTTGGAAAAAGGACATCGTTAAGCAAACAAGGTCAGTCGGGTAAACTCGATCTTATTATTCTTGACAAACCCGTAGATTACTCAAAGTACGACGAAGAGCTTGTAAACTTAATGCGGGTTTTTGCGGAAGGCTATAATATTTATGTAACTTTCAGCGGACTCACGAATTCAACATTGACTGTTACGGACGGAGCGGGCAATGTTATTCCCCCTCAAGCCGGCGCGAAGACTGTCCTTTCCGGGAAAAAGGTTTCCTATTCTATCGGTATTATGGATTTGCTGGATATTAAGGACGGGTTGGGGTTAAGGTTTACGTGGTAAGATGATATAATATTTTGATACTTGACAGACTAATTGTTCTTTAGTATACCAATAATACCGAGTTATTAGGAGTGAAATTATGCCGGTATTGAACGTAAAAAACGTAAAAAATAAACTGGACTCTATTTTAGAGGCAGTTCAAGATACATATGAACCGTTAATTATTGCCGGAAAAAAACATTCTGCCGTTTTAATTTCGGAAAATGTCTGGCGTTCAATTGAAGAAACATTATATCTTTCATCAATTCCCGGTATGAAAGAATCAATAATTAATGGCATGAAAGAAAAAATTGAGGATTGTAAATCAACAGTAGAGTGGTAATATGTATAAAATTATCTATTCATCTCAAGCGCAGCGAGACGCAAAAAAAGCTGGAAACTCAGGCATAAAAAATAATATTCAAAAACTCATTGAAATTTTACAAAAAAATCCTTATCAAAACCCGCCGCCATTTGAAAAATTATTAGGCGATTTATCAGGCGCTTATTCACGAAGAATAAATATTCAGCATAGATTAGTATACCAAATATATGAAGAAGAAAAAATCGTAAAAATTATTCGAATGTGGACGCATTATGAATAATTATTTCTAAGTGAAAACAAGATGTATGCCCAAGGATTTTGTTCCGTACTCTCTAACTTTCCCTATTCATTAATTACATCTTTGGGAGCGTGGGCGGAAAGCCATCTCGGCTCCTTGCGGTCGTGGCTGCGTTGAACGCACGCTCTGGCGTGGCGGCATCGCGATCCACGCCGATGTCGCCGATATGTCTTCCCGCCCACGCTCCCGACAATGTTAATCAGTAAGTAAAAAAAATATCTGCCCGTGTTAATTTTATTGGGGATACATTTTTAACGCATTTGAGTGAGCGGTTATTTTTACATTAATTCACCTTCTACATTTAATTCTATACCTTGTTTGCTAGCCAAATAATATGTAATTTCTTCTTCGGTTACCTCGCCAAATTTCTCACATAGCCTTTTAATTGGTAAATTATCTTTATAAGTTGTTAATGTTGAAAAATAACAAAACGTATACGCCGCAATAGTTTTACATAAATTTTCATAAATTCCCACATATTGTTTATATGTATTATCATCAAATCCAAATTGATGAATATCTTTCTTGTAAAAATCATCGGTTTTAAATCCATTAGTTATTAACCATTCTATGTTTGGTATGTTATAAAAGAATTTTATTTGATTATAATTTTCATTATAATCATTATTAAAAAAATTAACATATTTATATTCAATACTATCATTCACACAAGAAGCATAAGATTCAGTTAACGGATTACCTCTAGGTGCTAGTAAACGGAATATCAATAGTTCTTGATTACCTTGATTGTTATTGAAAAAAGGACCTATTTCTATTGCTCCTCCATCATAATTATAAATCCCTTTTATTTGTATATAAACAAATGGCACATTATCATAATAAATGAAACATGCCCTTTCAAAAAAATCTTTATCTTTTTTTACAAAAAGATTATCTATCTCTTCAAGAAGTATTTGATATGATAAATCCAAAAAGTTCTTTTTTTCCATATCATTAAGTTTTTTAATATCTATTTTACTGCCAAGCCCAAGATCATCAATTAATATAATTATTATTGAAAATATGTATTCTCTAAATTGATAATAATGTTTATTTAATCTATTATTTGATATATTCCTATCATCTAAATCAATTCCAACACATTCAGCCATTTTCTCAAGATAATTAATTATTTCCTTCTGCGATTTTTTCTTTAGATAAAGTATAAGTTTTGTATAAAAATATGACTTTATATTTATGTAAGTATTAATATCTATGTATTTTTTAAATAAAATATTATAAAGCCGGTCTATGAATTCCTCAAAAATCTTTGATTTTTTTTTAAATACTATTACATTCCTTTCTTTAATTTCTTCCACGCTTGACTGCCCACTCAGAAGAAATACTGTTAAAACAGCCGTAACAATAGCACCTAAAAAAACACTCATAAAATTCAATGGCAATTCATCAAGTGTAAATATTTTTCCCGTTGTTGCTATATAACAAAAAACAAATATACATATTAAGCAAATTACACTGAGAATAATTTTACCATATTTCATACTTATTTTCCATAAATATTAATCACTCTTCCCTTACAAAACAGGGAGCAAAGAACAACGTCCCCCACTCCCTATCCACTCCCGCGCTCCATGCCCAGCCTTCGCTCACTCCGTTCGCTCCGGCACGGGCATTTCGCTTGATCTTGCAGAACTCAGGAACGCACCAGCCGGAAGCCGATGTCGCCGCCCCGATCGTACGGGTCGCTGACGTACCTAGACGCAGAACGCAAGTACCGACCGTTGTCGGACCAGTACCCGCCGCGCCTCACCCGGTAAGAGCCGGTAACCGCTCCAGTCGGGTCAGTCTGAGAACCGCTCGAATAACTTCCAGACCAATCCCAACACCATTCACACAAATTCCCATGCATATCATAAAGTCCGTAATTATTGGCTGCATAACTTCCTACCGCAGTTGTTTTACCTACGTACCCTGTAGCGCTTGAATCGTAATAAGACCCTGCTGGTGAATGATTTAAATCATAAGGATTTATAACAGAAAAATTCGCCATTCCGCTTATCATCTTTGTCCCATCCCCTATCCCAAACGGTTTAGTATTTGTTTCTGTCGCTTTGTTAGCATAACTTCCACGACACGCATATTCCCATTCCGCTTCCGTAGGTAATCTATACCCGTTTTTGCTCTTGTCCATTACTGCCGCATCCCATGTCGTATTACTGCCGGTAGGTATGGTTCCCCATTCCGCAGGATTGGTTTTTCCGCCAATACTGTATACGGGATTTAATCCTTCCTTTATGCTCAATTTATTGCAGAACACTATAGCATCATACCAATTTACATAGTAAATAGGATAATTATCTCCTTTACCATAAGTGTTAGTAGTCCGATCCTCACTTGCACCCATTACCTCTTTATACTGCGCTTGCGTTACCAGATATTTGCTCATCGAAAAAGCGCTCAATGTTACAGAGTGTTGTGTTTCAGAACTATCTCGGTTCGGCTCAGTTATGGGACTGCCCATCATAAATGTTCCGGCAGGTATCGAAACCATTTCTATCGGTAAAATTAAGTTATAAATAGTAACTGTTTTGGGTGTACCGCTTATAGTATAGCCCGATTTAGCCACCGCTACGCTAATGCTTCCGCCTGTACTGAAATCACCGATGTCCAAAGTATATGTCGGTCCGGAACCGCTGAGGGTTCCTTTGGTTACACCGGATACGCCGCTAATTGTGATGTCACTTTCTCTAAGACCGCTGATCGCATTGTCAAAGGTCAGCGTCAACTGCGTCGTGGTTCGCGAAGCGGAGCCATTCGCAGTTACGCTACTAAAGGTAACTGGGATGCTGTAATAATAAATAGTTACTGTTTTTGGTGTGCCGTTTATAGTATAGCCTGATTTTGCCACCGTTACGCTAAGGCTTCCGCCTGTACTGAAATCACTGATATACAAAGTATATGTCGGTCCGGAACCGTATAAATATTTTGTTACTCCTGATACACCGCTAATTGTGATGTCACTTGTACTAAGATCGCTGATAGCCTTGTCAAAAGTCAGTGTCAACTGCGTCGTGGTTTGCGAAGCGGAGCCGTTCGCAGTTACGCTGTTGAGTGTTACTACTGTATCCCCACCGCCTGTGCCGCTGCCATCCGTTTTTGTCAGAGTCACAGTCTTAGCGGCTAAGCCAAATTGAACCAGCAAGTTTGATAACTGCGCCGAATTATCCTTGAGTGTTAGTGTAAGCTGATTTCCATTTTCCTGAACGGTAAATACTTCTTCTCCTGATACACTGACAGAACCGGCACTGGAACTATAGCTGATCGTTACATCATTACCTTTGGACGTCCATGTACCCGTCTTTGTTCCGGTTATACCATAGCCCGAACACTGGTAATTTTTATCAGCGGTAAAGACCCATGTACAATTACCGCCGGTTTTTGTAAATGTGTATGTCCCGGTCATATTATAATCGGGAGTGTTACTGCTGTTGTTATTGTTGTTATTGCCGCTATTATTATTGTTGTTACCACTGTCTTTGTTTTTTTTGGATTCATCATCGTTGTTATTATCAGATAAATTGCACCCGACAACCGTCATTCCGAATACCAGTACTAATAAAAGCGCCGGTATTCCCAACCAATTTTTTTTGTTTCTCATGTATTTCCCCTAAATTTGTGTATAGAATAAACGTACGTTTTTTGTTACGCTATTTATAAGTTCTTTTTACTATTTTTGGAGAAAAATCTTTTATTTATTTTTTTATGAAATTCTGCTTATTTTAATTAAATATTGTATTTTTTCATAAATTTACTTGATATAAAATGGTATTTTATGCTATTATTTCATAGTAACGATGTTTTCTGTGTATATTAAAAGAATATATATATAAAACGTACGTATAATATATCCAAAAAATCGGTAAAATCCCCTATACCACCTCTGCCTTAGAAAGTCGCTTCGACACTTCGACGGGCTTAGTGACCCTTCGGACAATAATCCCCATTAATTCCTCTTTCTCTTACGTGTCTATCAGTGGTAAACTCTAATCTCTCTAGGTTCGTGAGTGTTCGTGCTGGTTCGTGGTAAATTCTTCCCTTTTTGGTTCGTTCACATAGCTAATGTTCATGTTCGGCTAAAATCGGAGTATAACCGATATTAGCCGAAAGGTGGAAAGCTTAAGTCTTCCGTAACAATTCCATCGGTTTAAGTTTCCCTGCCTTCTGCGCCGGTATCCATGACGCAAGCACGGAACATATAATGGTGAAAAGCCAGATAACAAACACCGCTCCCCAGTCGATTACTATGGGGATTGTTTCAAGGTAAAAACCGGGATCCAGTATTTTTACCTCTCCTCCGTGAAAAATACCGGAAATAAAAGATAAAAATTTTTCCAAAGAGCGGATTAATATATTGATGTTGCTCCCTATCAACAGCCCGAATGTAATACCGATAACGCCGCCGATAAATCCTGTAAGAAAACTGCCCCATAAAAATATTTCCGTAATGCCTTTTATGCTTGAGCCTGAAATTTTTAAAATAGCTATATCTTTTTGGCGTTCCAGAACCAGCATGCTTGTTGCGGAAGAAACATTCACAGCGGCGACAATTACTATCAACGCCATAATAAATAATAAAAGCTGTCTGGTCGTCTGGTAAGAACTGTACTGTGAGCGTAATAAATCCTGCCATGTGTAAATACTGTAATTATTTACCAATTTTGAGTCCATTTCCCACGCGACAATATCGGCGTTTTTATACGGATCGTCAATTTTGATAATATAATTTGTAGACGGATCCTGTGAAAAAACGCGCTTACCGCCCTCTAAACTTATTATGCACCATAACGCGTCAAGCTCGTTATATCCGCATGATATTATTCCCGCAACCGTAAACGAAGCCGTTTTTGGAGACGCTCTGCCGCTCTCCGTAGGCGTAATTGTCATAAGGCGCACAATATCACCTTTTTTTACATTTATTTTATCCGCGAGCGTTTCACCTAACACAATGTCCCTGTCCGATTGCGGTTTACTGTCACCGTCAATTATTTTTAATAACGCGGCGGCGAACGGGTCGTCCCAAAACGAAGTTTCAATCGCCCGTACCGATACGCCTGTTTTTCCTTTTTTGCCGGCTAAAACACCCATTCCGCGCTGTTCCGCCCATATTCCCCTTACATTTTCGATTTCTGATATTTCTTTAATTGTTTTTTCAAAACCTTCGTAATTATTATAATCTTGAACTTGCAGATGACCCGTCCCAAGTTCCAGATACCTGTCCGTAATACCCCTTATCATTCCGTCCGCGACAATTAATGTCACAATGATAGGGACAAGACTGACGGCAATTCCAGCCGCCGCGCCGCGCAGATAACGCACGCCCTCTTTTGCTCTGCCCCACACATATCTTATTGCTATATAAAATGACGTTTGCTTTTTCAAATCTCTTCCTCTGATAATTGACCGTTTATCAATGTAAATCTGACGGACGCCCTTTGCGCTACTTTTTTATCATGTGTAACTACAATCAATGTTTTTTTTCTTTTTTGCGCGCTTTCGTATAACAATTCCGCCGCAATCTCGCTGTTCTGCGGGTCTAAATTTCCCGTCGGCTCGTCCGCAAGAATTAACGCGGGATCATTTACCATAGAACGCGCCACCGCTACCCTTTGGCGCTCTCCTCCTGAAAGCTGTGACGGGAAATGCCCGCTTCTGTCTTCCAATTTTACGTCGGCTAACAACTGTCTTGCCCTGTCAATCGCTTCTTTCTTTTTTACACCCGCGATGTAAGCGGGAAGCATAATATTTTCCAACGCCGTAAAATCTTTTAAAAGATAATGAAACTGAAAAACAAAGCCTGTCTGCGCGGATCGATACACAGAAATTTCTTTTTCTGAAAGCGACGTAATATCGACACCGTTTAAAAATACGCTACCCTCGTCGGCTTGATCAAGACCGCCTATGATATTTAACAGCGTACTTTTCCCGCTTCCGCTTTGCCCGTTGATTGCGACGGATTTTCCTGCTTCAATTTCAAAGTTAATGCCTTTAAGGATATGAAGCGTCTCGGTTCCCGAAACATAATTTTTTACGATGTTTGTAACTTTAAGTAAAATTTTTTCCTGCGTATCATTCATAACGCAATACCTCCGCCGGTTGTATATTAGATACTTTTCTTGACGCAAACCAAGCCGCCGCAAGAGCGGATAAAAATCCAAACATAAATATTAACACTACTTCAAAAGGAAGGAGCCGCGAAGGTATTTCTTTTATGTAGAATACCGCCGGTGAAAACACGGCAAAATTTCCCGCCATTCCGGCTCCATGCAAACCCGCCAATATATTTATTATATCTATAAACCAATTTATTATTTTTTCTACTAAAGTAAAAAAGCCGGATATATGCAAGGCAATAGCCAATCCAAAAAACATGCCGATAGACGCGCCTGTAAGCCCTATAATCGCTCCGTCTAGAACGAATACAAAACGCACCGCCCTTCGCGAACCGCCTACGGCGCGTAACAAACCGATTTCTTCGCGCCTTTGCAGAACAGATCTTCTTTGCGCCTGAAAAATATTTAAACCGACTACAATAAAAATAAGCCCGACAAGTATAAACATAAACAGTTTTTCAGTTCTCAGAGCGCCAAAGAAAGAACGGTTATAATCGCGCCAACTGGTTATTTTTATATCTTTATAAGCGGATAATCTTTTTTTTGCCTGTTCCAAAGTTGTCTTATCCATAAAACGGTTTGCAAGTTTTATTCCCAGTATTAAATCGCTTTCGTTTTGTAAAAATGAATTGTTATCTATGTTGATAAAAGCCCAGCTACAGTCATATTCATAGTATCCGGTTCTGAATATTCCCGTAACCTGTCCGTCAAAACTGCTTCCGTCCTCCTGCGACAAAATGCCTGTCAGCGAAAAAAGAGTTACCTCGTCTCCTAAGGAAAGACCAAGCCTGTAAGCTAGTTCAGAACCCAATAATATATTTTTATTTCTTGATAAATCAAAAAAGCCTTCTTCAAATTCCAGTTTACTGTTCATTGCCTTATCTATTTCAAGAGTGTCTTCGCCTAACCCTCTTATAACTACGGCTTGCTGGTTTAAGCGTTTACCCCTTGCGATAGCCTGATATTCTTTAAAAGGAACCACCGCTCTTACGCCGTGAATACCAAGCACAATATCCTGTATTTCCTTAATATTTTTCTGATCAAAAGATTCTATGCGTAAATGAAAAGATGAAACTTCCAAAATACTTTCTATAAAACCTAATTGAAATCCGTTCATAACGGCGATAATCACTATCAGAGCAAGCACTCCTATAGCTATTCCCAAAACGGCTAAAACTGGAGAACTGCTTCGTCCTTTAAAAATATAACGCGACGCTACAAATAATATCCACGACTTTTTCAATTTCTTACCCTGGTTTCCGATACTTTTCTTCCGTCTTCCCAAACGGCGCGAAGGACTACGGCGTTATTTATATAAAGCTCTTCAATTTCAGTATCCCCTTCTATAGAAACAATTCTTTCCAAAACACCGTCTCTAATATTTTTTTCGCTAATCCTTTCTCCGTCCCTATTATATGTGTATTCCGCAGCTAAGATTGTTTCTCCTTCCGTCTTTACCGTGGATACAATACGATTATCTTTCCATGTGTTTTGTATAGTCCATATTACTTTATTTCCTTCATCATAAAGAGTTTGCCCTAATATTCTGCCTTTGTCATCAATATTAAAATTCATTTTATAACCGTCGCTGACAGATATAATTCCAAAAAAATCAGGATATAAATTGATTCTTTCATTGATCAAAAGTCCCGATTTTACGGAATCCATAATACGTCTTGGGAAAGATACTATAGCGGGAGCGTCCGATATTTCATCTTTAAAAATACGCTCTATATTTCTTAATGAAAGAGAACGATTATAACGGTAATAATCTATGTAAGACGATTTATAATCATTATTATTCTTAACCGATAAAAAATATTCAGCGTTTATTAAAAGATCATCTTTTAACGCGTATTCTATTTTTTCTACTTTTCCGTCCTCATAAAATATATATTCAGATTTTAAAAAATATTTTTCATTAAATATTTCTATAAATCCTTTTCTATGTTTAATATCTTTTATTATAACTACTTTTTCTTCGACGGTTTCCTCTTTTTCTTCCTCTTCCGCCTGCGCCGTTTCCGTCTCTTCTTCAGTAATTATTTGCGCTGTTTGTTCATTATTAGCGTTTTCTTCCTTTACTATGGGTTCAGGTTCAGGCTCCGGCTCAGGTTCCGGTTCCAAAAAAACAGCGTTTAGTCTTGTATTGCCGGTTTCATCCCTGAATATCCACTGCGTTCTTATTTGTTCGCCGTTTTTATACAAATTACGAACTTCTACAAAATAACTTTCATCAAAATGAGACAAAAGATATTCTGGTATTTCCTCATCTGACACATAGTTTATGGCTAACGCATATTGGTTACGCAGCGCTTTAAAACGCGATTTTGTTTCCTCTAACGCCATTCCGGCTGAATTTGAACGGAACCACCGCGCGGGTTTTATCCAGTCGTCTTTATTATTTTCAAAATCTCTCATAGAAAGATCGTCTAAGGATTCATCCAAGTTTGGATCTATTATTGTCTCCTCATTCTCCTGAGTCAGCGCTATTATAGCCGCAAAGAATATTAAAACGAGAAAAATAATAAGTATTATTTTTTTATTAAATACCCGCAAATTCCCTCGCAAATTTATGAGGATCAAATAATTCGATATCCCCGTATTTTTCGCCTGTGCATATATACGCCACAGGCAGTTTTAATTCGCCCGCTAAAGAAAAAACAACTCCGCCTTTTGCAGTAGAATCGTATTTTGTCAATATTACTCCGTTCAGAACGACCGCGCCGTGAAATATTTCCGCTTGGGCGAAAGCGTTTCTTCCCGTAGTCGCGTCCAGCACAAGGTATTTAAGATAATTCGCGCCGTCCGCTCTTGACTCCACTACCCTGTCAATTTTGCGCAATTCTTCAACTAACGCGGATTTTGTATGCATTCTTCCGGCAGTATCCGCGATAACGACATCCGCTCCTCCCGACTGCGCGGCTTCCAGCGCGTCATAAACTACAGCCGCGGGATCTCCGCCCTGTTTATGAGCCACTACCCGCGTATTAAGTTTTTCCCCATGTATTTTTAATTGATCAATTGCCGCGGCTCTGAAGGTGTCCGCCGCGGCGAGTATGGTTTTTTTATTTAACTTTGTATTGTAAAGGTGTGAAAGTTTTGCGGCGGTAGTTGTTTTGCCAACCCCATTTACGCCAAGGAGCAAAATAGCCGTTAGCTTTTGCGAATCCACAGAAGAATTAACAGCCGGCGCTTTTTTTAATTCATCTTCAAGTAATTGAGCCAATTTATCGGGTAACGCGGCGGAACTGTCTTTTTTATATTGTTCTTTTAATAATTCAACCGTTTTATACGCTTGGCTTGCGCCGAAATCTCCTTCTATTAATAAATCGCAAAGTTCGTCAAATAAATCTTCATTAATTGCGGACTTCCCGCTGAAAAAATTTTTTAACTTTTCGCTGAATTTCATTTAGACCTGCCCGTATTTACAATAGGCGTTGAATCCCTGCTCGAAATATAGATATATCTAATCATGCGAATAATTCCGTATATAGAGGTAACACCAAAAGCAATTGCCGCTCCATAATAGAATTTATTTAGATCATTGTTGGTGTTAATAAAATCATTATCAACAGCAAAACCATTATTCATACCGTATGTAACCGCGTTATATGTTCCTATAGCCGTGTAATAACCAAGCCATGTGGCAATACCTGTAATCCATTGACCGCCCCATGCCCAGTAATAAGCCCTGCGCTGTTTATCAACCGCGTTTTTTTTGTTTGGCTGTAACAATTTTAATGATATTGTTTGGTTATACTCATCATTATTTATTGTTTTAAATACTGCCGAACCTTTTTTTCCGTTATCCGTTAACATTTCAACAAATTCAAAATTACTTGCGGGAAGCCTGAGAGTTAACGGCGATTCTCCGACATACAATGAGCCGTGGTACACATGTCCCTGCATCGTACCAGAAATATCAGTATTCACATACTTTATGGGGTTAAGTTTAATATTAATTTGCGTAAACTCCCCGGAAACAAGTTCCGTCTCCAGAACAATGCTTTCATGATCCGGCGCGGACGCGTTTACCGTTATTTTTCCGGGAGGATATTCTGTTGACGAAATCTCACCTCTACCTGCGAATGACTGATTAATCAACAATAACGTCGTTTCCGGTTCCGTCTTTATCGCTATTGCGGAAGGAGCGTTTCCTGAAAGGATTATCATTAATTTTCGCGTAATTTCATCAATCATAGAGTTAATATCGTTATACGAAAAAATAAAATTTTCTTCCCAAACAAAGGAGTGTGTATAGAGGATATAAAGTTTTATTGTTAAAGAATATCTGCCGTGAAAATCCAAAATTTGTCCCAATATAAAAGCGTCCGCTTTTTGGGCGACGCAAAACCTTCTTTCCCCGCCCTTTGCCGGAGGATCCGGAAAAGTAAGCTCAATATTACCGGAAATTAATTTAAAAGCGGGTTCTTTATTTATAAGCGGAGCGTTTTTATCAATTTCATCAAGATTTTCTCTTAATTTTTTTAAATCAACATCTATTTTTTTTACGCTCTGACGATATTTCCAGTTGGCTTCTCCCTGATAAATAAGTTTTGATCTTTCATCCATCTTTGAGGAAATATTTTTTGCCGCGGCTGCGCGCGCGCTCGCCCAAGCATACTCTTCATAATAAGCGTATTCAGGCGATATGCGCGTGCGATAACTTATAGAGCTTAATCGATCTACCAATTCTCTTGATATTACGCTTGAAATATTTGTTTTATCCGCGGGTAAAGAACTAGAGTCAAAATTTGTTATGCATAAAAACCATTCATCATTTTGCGTTTTAGCTTCGGTTTCATCTGTCTTGCCTTTTGCGAATAACGGCAGAGAAAAAACGAAAAAAATTAAAAATAAAACACACCTCGCCTTTTTCAATTCATCTCTCCATTACGCCATGAAAATCTTAAATACTCCTCGATAAACGGGTCAATATCGCCGTCCATTACAGCCTGAATATTCCCCTTTTCAACTTTTGTACGGTAATCTTTTACCATTGTATACGGCTGGAACACATACGATCTTATCTGGTGTCCCCATGAAATATCCTTTTTCTCCTGCGAATATTTTTCGTTTTCTTTTTCCTTCTCCTCTCTGTAGTACTCGTAAAGCCGCGCTTTAAGCATACTCATGGCAATAGCGCGGTTCTTTATCTGACTGCGCTCGTTCTGGCAGGCGACGACTATTCCCGTAGGCAGGTGCGTAAAACGAACCGCGCTGTCCGTCTTATTTACATGCTGCCCTCCCGCGCCTCCTGAGCGGTAGGTGTCTACCCGTAAATCTTCGGGTCTTATCTCTACTTCGATTGTATCATCAATAACGGGAAAAAGGTAAACGGAGGCGAAAGACGTATGCCTGCGGGCGTTCGCGTCAAACGGGCTGATCCTTACAAGCCTATGAATCCCCGACTCTCCTTTTAAAAAACCGTAGGCATAATCGCCCTCAATACGGCAGGTGGCGGATTTAAGCCCCCCTTCGGCTTCCTGCTGATCAACTTCTTCCACGGTAAAACCCTTTTGTTCCGCCCAGCGCAGGTACATACGGTAGAGCATTTGCGTCCAATCGCAGGCTTCCGTACCGCCTGCGCCCGAATGAACGGTAAGAAAGCAAGCATTTTTGTCCATTTCGCCCGTCATGAGTTCAAACATATTCTGTTTTTCATAGCGGGCGTTTAAGTCTTTGATTGTTTTTTCGATACCGGAGCTTTCGCTCTCATCTTTTGCCTCTGTCGCCAGTTCAAACAGGGTTTGCAAATCGGCAGCTTCATCGCGCAGGGCTTTCCACGGTTCGTATCTGTTTTTAAGGCTTTTAAGGGAAGCCATTGTTTTTTCGACTGTTTCCTGATCGTTCCAAAAACCCGGTTCGGCGGTTTTTGCCTCGACTTCGGCTATACGACGGGGGAAATCAGCGTCTTCAAAGACGCCTCCATGTTTCGTTTATTTTTTTATTTAAATCTGTTATGGGCGCGCCCAATTCGGTAAGCAGCATGGTTTACTCCTGTCTTAATATTATAGGAAATGGGGATTTATTTCAATAAGAGGAAATCAACCACGAACCACACGAACGGGGAGAAAAAAAGGGAGTCAGGCACTGGTGCATGACCCATATTTTTTACTTTATTCTGGTAAGAACAAATTCGGTAAACACAATATTAAATGGCTTTTGGACACCAGAATCTTGCTTTCCTTTAATTCCTTCCCCATTTGTCGTAAAAACCACCACAATACTTTCCGGATTACTACCAGTAGTTGATGATTCAATTGTATTGAGAGTTACGGTTACGGAAACAACTTCACCTGCTTTTGAAGCAGCGATTTGAAATTTAGAATCATCTCCAGGAGTAAGGTCTCTCCACCAGTTTGCCTGAAAAGATGTATCAACTAATCTTACCAGTACCGGTCCTTCGAGATCTCGGCTAGTAGTGTATGTAACTTTAAGTGTATAAGTCTCGCCTTTAGTGATCCGGTGACCATTAAGCAAATTCGCATTAACTATAAGGGCTTCATATCCTTGGGCATTCTCAAAATTGTCTTTCATTCTAATAGTAAATGCTCCCAAATTACCTGTAGGTGGGGGTGTTATACTACTTGTTTTTCTCCATACATTGCCACCTGCAAATCTTGTATATATTCCGGGACCGCCGTCGCTTGCTAGATACTTATCGCGCAAGTCGCCATCGAACGGAGATGTTACATAAGACATTTTTAGATTTTCAGAAGAAATTATACCTTCAAATGTTATGCTGGTAAGGTTTTCACACCGTACAAAAGCGCTAGACCCAATTAAGGTAACGCTACTTGGTATAGTTACGTTGGCAAGTCTTGTGCAACCGGAAAAAGCACTAGACCCAATGATGGTAACGCCGTTCGGTATGTTTACGTTGGCAAGTCTTGTGCAACCGGAAAAAGCACTAGACCCAATGAAGGTAACTACGTTCGGTATGTTTACGCTGGTAAGGCTGGTGCAATTTGAAAAAGCGCCATTATCAATTATAGTTATACCGTCCCCTATAATTACTTTGGTAAGGTTTGTGCAATTGGAAAAAGCTTTAACCATGCTGGTAACGCTGCTCGGTATGCTTATGGTTGTAAGGCTAGTACAACTCTCAAAAGCTCCTTCACCCATGATGATAACTCTGTCGGGTATAGTTACGTTGGCAAGTCTTGTGCAACCGGAAAAAGCATCATACCCAATTCTGGTAACACTGTTTGGAATGTTTACTTTAGTAATGTTTTCGTTGAATTTAAAAGCGTACGCCCCAATTCCGGTAACCGGATCATTTTGTATTTTTGGGGGAATACTGACTTCTCTTTTTGCGCCAATATATTTTGTAATTACTACGCCGTCTTTTACATTTTCGTCCCAATCAATCTTAAAATCTTTTTCGCTGTCATATTGCTGGGCGTAAACAGGGATTATCGCCATTACAACTAAAGCGATCCATAAAACCATTTTCTTGTTTTTCATAGAATACTCCTTTCTTGTTTTTGATGTATATTAAAAAAGCCGTTCCCAAAAGCGGACGGCGTTTTTCCAAAGAGAAAATATATGTTTGTAAGTGTGTGTAAACGTCTATTGAATTGTGGGGGGGG
>Ga0268262_10000238_pt1 | contig 74077 bp, 62 predicted proteins | sample TergutNc150P3_FD_190354 | JGI IMG/M metagenome (GOLD analysis project Ga0268262, IMG submission 190354) | Nasutitermes corniger P3 segment gut microbial community from laboratory colony in Florida, USA - Nc150 P3 (SPAdes) (version 2) | ecosystem: Host-associated > Arthropoda: Insects >...
GGGGGGGGGGGGGGGGGGGACATAATATGCACGCTGTCTAAGGCGTGTAGCTGAATCAAATCTAAACGCCCCGGCGCCGAATCGCCCTCCCACGATGAACAAAATGAGGCGATATTTATCTCGCCGTCCGCGCTGTGGTCAAAGCGAGGTATGTTACATTTTTCTGCAATTTTATTAATCACAAATAAATCCCCTCATTTTTTACTCATTGTTAGAATATTACCATTTCCGAGTGAACGTGTCAAGTTTAAAAACACCCACTGCCTCACAGTTAAATAATTCCTTAATAATGAATTAAATGCGCGAGCGGGTGCGGAAAGCCGCAGCGGCGACTTTGGCGTGCTTCCAATAATGCCACGTCAAAGCGTCCATCAAAACATGACTTAATGCCAAATAAAACGTGCGTCCATTCAACCCTCGCCACACTAGGAGCAGCTGTGGCTTTCCGCACCCGCTCACGGAATAAAATCAATAATATAGACAATATTCATGAAGTGAGATTCGTATGGTTCGCGATAAAATCCCCCAGCGCGTAAAGAGGAACAATCTTTATACCTGCTAATTCACCGAAATTTTCAAGCGATGTGCGAATACCAAAAGAGGACTGTTTTTCTCCCATAAATAAACGCATACTTTGCATTGCTCCTTTGCTGCTGCTTTTAACTTCTATAGGAACGATATTCTGTCCGTTTTGTATTACAAAATCAACTTCCGCGTTACTGCTTTTATTTTCTCTATGCCAATAGTAAAGATTCTTTTTCTCATAGCAGGAAGATGATTTTAGTATTTCCAAACCGGCAAATAATTCCGCAATATTTCCTTTGTTTATCAATGAAAAATCATTGCTTATTAATAAATCAGATAACGGTAACCCCAATAGTCTTTGAAAAATGCCCGTATCCAATAAAAGGAGTTTTTTCTTTTTATTGTCAATTTCCGCCCCAAGCGGGATACCGTTTGCCGCTGAATGAACAACAGGAATTACCAGTCCCGACATTATTAAAAGTTCCATACCTTCTTTTAATTGCCTGCTGTTATAATCATTTGATATATTCGTATATACAAATTTCTTTCCCATTTGCGCCGTAACAGAATCAAACACGACTGATAATCGCGATGTAGAAACTTTTTTTTTATATTTAGTAAAATCCGATCTCAATGAAATTATCAGATCGTCTAAAATTCGCTGACAGGAAAGCAAATCGCTGCCATTAACATAAGCGGACACAACCTCCGGCATTCCGCCAAGTATAAAAAATATTCTTAAAAGTTCAACCGCTTTTTTATGAACGGCTTCCGACAAAGGATTTTTACAATCCGCTTTTTGAATAGCTTGCAGAAGTAATTGATGATTACAGGCATTTAAAAATTCAAAAAAACTCATTGGATACATAAACATGGAACGCACACGCCCTACTCCGAATGACGGTATCTCCTGAAAAGCAAATTCCAAAAGAGAGCCTGCGGCAATAACATGCAGTTCACCGTATTCCTCGTAAAAAAAACGCAGAGAGGAAATTGCCTGTATAGAACTTTGAATCTCATCAAAGAACAATAATGTTTTTCCGGGAATTACGGGCATTTGGTATATCGTGGCAAGTTCCTGACATAGTTTATAAGGAGATAAATCGCCTTTTGCGAATAAATCCCTCACTTCGCTGTTTGACTCAAAATTTATTTCCAAAAAATACTCAAATTGTTCCGCCAAATGTTTTACAGCACTGGATTTTCCGACCTGCCTTGCGCCTCTAAGTAATAAAGGCTTACGATTTTCTTCCCGCATCCATAAGAGTAAATCATCGTCTATTTTCCTGTTTATGTATGGGGTATTTGCCATTTTTCAGCCTCTAAACCAGTATAATCATTTTTTGTCAAAAATACAAGGCGAAAAACAGCCGTTTTTGCAAATAATACAAGGCTAAAAACTACTGTTTTTGTCAAAAATACAAGGCGGAAAATAGCCATTTTTGCAAATAATACAAGGCTAAAAACTACTGTTTTTGTCAAAAATACAAGGCGGAAAACAACCATTTTTGCAAATAATACAAGGCTAAAAACTACCATTTTTGTCAAAAATACAAGGCAAAAAATAGCTGTTTTTACAAATAATTCAATTAAATACTCCCTATTCCACACCCTTCAAAAAACCGCTATTCTTACCATATATGGACAAATTAATCATCAAGGGAGCGCGCGAGCATAACCTTAAAAACATCGATCTTGAACTTCCCCGCGACAAACTTATCGTTATTTCAGGACTTTCAGGGTCAGGTAAAAGTTCTCTGGCGTTTGACACAATTTTCGCCGAAGGGCAAAGGCGTTACGTGGAAAGCCTTTCCGCCTACGCAAGACAATTCTTGGGGCGCATGGATAAGCCCGATTTAGACTACATCGAGGGGCTTTCCCCCGCAATTTCCATCGAGCAAAAAACCACGCACCGCAACCCGCGTTCTACCGTAGGCACTGTAACGGAAATTTACGATTACTACCGTCTTCTCTATGCGCGTATTGGCGTCCCTCACTGCCCTGTCTGCGGAAAGGAAATCCGCGAACAGCCTGTGGATTCAATAATCGAGACAATTTTGCAATTCAATGAAGGCGCGAAAATACAACTGCTCTCTCCTGTTATCCGCGGTAAAAAGGGAGAACATCAAAAAATAGTCGAGGACGCGCGCAAGGCGGGATTTGCCCGCGCCAGAATAGACGGCGTTCCCGTAAATCTGGACGAAAATATCAAGCTGGATAAACAAAAAAAACATACGATAGAAATTATCGTTGATAGATTAGTGATTGCAAAGGATATCCGCTCGCGGTTAGCGGAGTCTGTGGAAACTGCCTTGCAAACAGCGGACGGTCTTATGCTGGTTCTGGTTAACGAGGACGGAAAAAATACGGAACATTTTTTCTCGCAAAAGAATTCATGTCCCGATTGCGGAGTATCTATCCCCGAATTACAGCCTAGGCTTTTTTCGTTTAACAACCCTTTCGGCGCGTGTCCCGGCTGTACAGGGCTTGGCGCAAAACTGGAGTTTGATCCCGATCTTGTAATACCCGATCGCTCTCTGTCCTTCAACGAGGGCGGCGTTATTCCATACAATCCGGACAGCGCGTGGAACCGTAGCCGGTTTCAGAGCCTTGCAAAACATTACGATTTCAGCCTTGATACGCCGTTTAATAAATTACCCAAAAAAATAACAAACGCGATTCTTTACGGCAGCGACGACGATATAAAAGTCCGTTATGTGAACCGAGAGGGAACGGGTCGTTTTGAATATCAGTCAAAATTTCCCGGTATTCTGGAAGAGCTAAAACGGCGTTATCTTGAAACCCAGTCGCAGGGCATAAAGGACTGGCTTGAAAAATATATGAGCCAGAAACCGTGCGAGGACTGCGGCGGCAAAAGGTTAAAGCCCGAATCGTTAGCTGTAACTGTAGCGGGGAAAAATATTTGGGAACTGTCACAGTTTTCCGTAACGGACTCGCTTAAATTTTTTGAGAACATCAAATTGAGCAAGAATGAAAATAAAATCGCACATCAAATAATGAAAGAAATAAACGCTCGTCTTGGCTTTATGCAAAACGTCGGTCTTGATTACTTAAGCCTTGAGCGTAAAGCCGCCACTCTCTCAGGCGGTGAAGCCCAACGGATAAGGCTCGCGACGCAGATTGGCTCCAGTCTTGTGGGTGTTCTTTACATTTTGGATGAGCCTTCTATCGGGCTTCACCAAAGAGACAACCAGCGCCTTATAGACACTCTCCTCTACCTGCGCGACCTAGGCAACACGCTGATTGTTGTCGAGCATGACGAACAAACCCTGCGCACGGCGGATCATATCGTAGATTTGGGACCGGGAGCGGGCGTTCACGGCGGACAGGTAATCGCGCAGGGAAGTCCCGAAGACGTAATGAAGGTTAAGGAGAGTCTTACAGGGCAGTATTTAGCGGGCGAGTTAAAGATCGATATTCCAAAAAAACGGCGCGAAGGAAACGGCGCTTTTATCAAATTAAAGGGCGTAAGCGAGCACAACTTAAAAAATATCAATGTGGAAATTCCGCTGGGTATTTTTACCTGTATCACAGGCGTTTCGGGTTCGGGAAAATCCACCCTGCTCTCCGACGTACTCTACCCCGCCCTTGCGAATAAAGTTTACGGTTCTAACCACATTGAAGGCGCTTACAAAAAAATGGACGGCGCGGAATATATCGATAAGGTAATCGATATTGATCAAAGCCCGATAGGCAGAACGCCGCGCTCAAACCCGATTACTTACGTGGAGGGTTTTACCGCCATTCGCGACTTATTCGCTAATATGCCCGAGGCAAAAATGAGGGGCTATAAACCCGGACGCTTTTCGTTTAACGTGCGCGGCGGAAGATGCGAAAACTGCGAAGGGGACGGAACAATAAAAATAGAGATGAACTTTCTGCCGGATGTTTACATAACATGCGACGTATGCCACGGTAAAAGATTTAACAGGGAGACTCTGGAAATTCACTACAAGGGAAAAAATATTGCCGAAGTTTTGGATATGACTATAGAGGAAGCGGCTGAATTTTTTGCCGCAATTCCGCAGATTTCCCGGAAAATGCAGACATTGCTCTCCGTGGGACTTGGTTATGTGAAACTTGGGCAATCCGCGCTTACGCTTTCCGGCGGGGAGGCGCAAAGAGTAAAACTGGCGTTAGAACTTTCAAAACGCTCCACAGGCAGAACTCTCTACATTTTGGACGAACCTACGACGGGTCTTCATTTTGCCGATGTAAAACAGTTAATGGACGTAATTCAAAGGTTGGTAGATCAGGGAAATACGGTTATAATGATAGAACATAACCTCGACGTGCTTTTGCAGGCGGATCACATTATCGATCTTGGACCGGAAGGCGGCGAAAAGGGCGGTCAAATTATAGCGGTTGGCACCCCTGAGCAAATTGCCGTGTGCAAAGATTCTTACACCGGCTCATTCCTTGCTGAAATACTGAAAAGGAACGCAACGCGTAAAAACAGGAGATAATGATAAAAAAAAGGCTTTTTTTATTATTTTTTTTAGTGTCTCTTTTTATTTCCACGTTATACGCACAGGAAGAACAGCAGCCGTCTGCGGAACCTGCTTTGGAAGAAACGCCGCCTTTGGAAGAACCTCTCGCGGAAGAACCCAAAAAAGAAAAAACTGATTCTCCGGCAGAACGGCGCGCCGGAATGGAAATTAAAACCTCAACCTTAAGCGAACTTGCCGTATGGTGCCGCGCGTTGGGTCTTTCGGAAAGCGGTACGAAGGAAGATTTGGAAAAACGGTTAAGAGAACATTTTAATTTATCTGAACCAAAAGCCATTGATTTTGGAAAAGTTAAAATAATAACGATAGAATCCGCTCAGGCAACCGAGTATTTTACAATCGACGTTATTGACGAAGATTACGCAAGATTAAAAGGCGATGTTAAAATAAGTTTAAAAGACGGCGATAAACTGCATAAAATAAGCGCGGATGAAATTTTATTCAACCGTACAAGAAATATAATTACTGCAAGCGGGAGTGTAAGATACGAAAGAATAGAAGCTAATAAAACAGAAACTTTTCGCGGAAGATCCATAACTGTTAACATTGATAACTGGTCAAGTATTTTTATTGACGGTAATTCAGCGATGGAAGACGACGGATCTTCATATCTTTTTTCAGGATCGGTAATTTACAGAAGCGATCAGGATGTAACGATTCTCAGAAAAGCCACAATCTCAAGCGGAGAAGACGATAATGAGTATTGGTCTATCAAATCGTCAAAACTCTGGCTTTTGCCGGGTTCTGATTTTGCCATTTTTAACGCTATTTTAAAAGTCGGAGAAATTCCCGTATTATATATTCCGTTTTTTTATTTTCCCGGCGACGAAGTTGTTTTTCATCCTGTTGTCGGATACCGCACCAGAGAAGGCGGCTTTGTTCAGACCACAACGTATCTTATAGGTCAGCCGAAGGCAAGTTCTTCAGAAAAAAGCTCACTAACCAGAATTATCGGTAATTCAGATAATAATCAAAAAGAACTTCAAGGGTTGTTTCTCCGCAATACAAGTAGACCGTTAAAAAATCCAAATTCAGCCAGCCTTAAAGCTCTGTTTGATTATTATGTTAATCTTGGAACATATACGGGACTTGAGCTTACCACTCCCAGAACTGGAATTTTAAATCAGCTTGATTTAATTTTGGGATTAGGTTTCACAAGAACTGTTTCAGAAACAAGTTTTGGTTTTTCTCCCTATGCGCCTAACTATGACGGCACCTTTGAAAATAACGAATCAAATTTCTTTTCAAAGAGCGTTCCGTTCCGTTACAGAATTAAATTTTCAAGCGGTATCAGCACGAACTACGGCGGTTTATCGTGGAATATTCCATATTATTCCGATCCTTATGTAGACAGAGACTTTACGGGCCGCTCGGAAAGCATGGATTGGATGAATATGATTCAGCAGGGAGCGGCGGCAATGGAAGAAGAATCATTAGAAGGGGAACTCTCTCCATATACATGGCAAATGTCGGGAAATTTAAACCCGTCATTTCCAATACTCTCCCCTTTTATTTCAAGTATATCAATTTCCAGTATTTCTACGTCGGTATCTTTTATGACTATAACTGACACTACCCAAACCAATATTTATTCTCCTAACCGTAAATTTTTCGCGCCGGATAAATATACAATTTACAGCGTTTCAGGTTCAATCTCGGGAACTCCTGTTACAGTGGGCGGAACAAAGCCAACCTCCGCTAACAAGAAACCTGATTCAAATAAGTCCGATGATTCGGCAAACGATCCTTTAAACGGCATCGGCACGCCTATATCTCCGTGGGCGGCGGATGATGCAAATCAGGATAAATCAACGTCGACTGAAGATTTAGTTCCGCCGGTGCTCTCTCAAACCTTTAGCCTGCCGTCGGACGGAAACTTAAAATTCAGCGTTGATTATTCAATAGCTCCGACAGCTTCTTCGGAAATGCAATTTATGTCAACCGGCTGGAATAATAAATTACTCTGGGAAACTTATGAAGACGTGGACTGGTCTAAACATCAATCAACACTTACAAGTTTCGGAGGAAATACAAATTTTAATTTCCGTTTAGATCACACGTCGGGCTTGTACACCAATACTGTTACTTTTTCAGGAAACGGAACATGGCGCGAATTTTCATATTTAAACGAAGAAAAATATACGGATCCGAATAAGGGCATAGTAGATGAAGAAGCAATGGAAAAAAAACGCAGAGAACAATACAGTCAAACAAACTACACTACTTCTTATTCTTATAACGGCACTATAAAACCTTTTTACGCGGATCCTGTGTTTGCCCAAACAAATCTTCAATATTCATTCAGGGGCACATTGGTAAAATCAAAGAAATTTACAGAGGGAGACGGACCTGAGCTTACGCCGCAATGGGGAGAATGGGTCAAGGAAGATCTTAGTAAGGATATACTAGGGCTAAACAGCCACAGGGTTACGACAAATCTTGCGGCAAATATAATGGAAAAAGATCAAAGTATTTCCGCCAGCGCGGAACTGCCTCCGCTTGACGGACTTATTAACGCCAATGCCACATTCAGAGTATGGATAACTGAAACTATTTTAAAATACAGCATGGAAAAGAAGGAAACGGACACGGATTGGCAAATTAAACCTTTTTACTTTACGGAAAATTTAAAATTCGGAACTGTAGGATCATTTTCCCATAATATGACATATACCCCCCGCAATGATACCACTAAACCCGAAGAAGAAAATAAAATAACATATCTTAACTCATCTTTATCGTTATGGAATTCTTTTACTACAAGTTATACAATGACATGGCTTCAAAAATCAGTTTTTAAACCGGAGGATCCCGATCGTCCCTTTGCGGGAGGTAAATGGGAAAAGGAAGGGGACAAAGAACTGCTTCCAAAAGATTTAAAATTTTCATATAACCATTCTTTTCCAAGTTCAAAATATTTTAGTAATCGTTTTAGTCTTTCATATAATATAAGTACGTCATTAAATTTTGATTTACAGGAACATACAAGTTCCAACTTTCAATTTACGACGGGCGTTAATATGGGTATTACCAAATTTATGGAACTTAAAATATCGGCGACTTCGCAAAACGCCGTAATATTCAGGTATTTCAGAGGTGTTAAAGGAATGGAAGATTTAACCGCCATGTACACCGACGGCGAACAAAATAATCTTTTTACCGATTTATTTGACTCTTTTAATTTTTTTGATGAAGAAAAACGTAAAAGATCAGGTTTTAAAATGCAGAGATTCAACCTTGAGTTAGACCATCTATTAGGCGATTGGACGGCGTCATTTAAGATCGGCATGTACCCGTACCAGAAACCTGCCAAGGCAGGAGAAGTAGCGACTATTGAAATTGTTTCAGATATTTCCTTCCTCTTACAATGGAAACCAATTACGGAAATTAAATCGGATATCAACTACGACGGTAAAAATGACAAATGGACGGTCAAATAGGGAGCTTTTTTAAGCGTTATCTCCCCTTGACTAGCTTATTTAACAGGATATAGAATAAAAGAGAGGTATTCTTGGAGGACGGAATAACTATCGCCTTTGAAGACAGGGAACTGCTTTCCGGGATTTGCGGAGCAAATGACGGAAATCTCAAGGTAATTGAGGGTACTCTGGGCGGTTATATCACGGCAAGAGGAAATGAGATTCATTTTCAAAGTCAGGATGAAACCGGAATCAAACGCTTTAGGACAATGATGGATAATCTTATCACAGCGGTCAATGAAGGCGAACAGCCGTCTGCTGAATATATCCGCGCTCTCGCGGATGATTTGCCGTTTTCCGAAACTGAGGAAAAAGGCGGCAGCGTTTTCCGCGACTCAATGATTCAAATACCCCACGGCTTTAACCGCGTTTATCCGCGCACAAGAAATCAGGCTTCTTATATTCAGGGTATGAGGGACAATGAGATATGCTTCTGTATAGGTCCCGCCGGAACCGGCAAAACCTATCTTGCAATAGCCCATGCCCTGCAAATGCTTCTTTCAAAAAAAATAAGAAAACTTGTCCTTACCCGCCCCGTAGTGGAAGCCGGTGAAAACCTTGGTTTCCTTCCCGGCGATCTCGCCCAAAAAATAGACCCGTATCTAAAACCGTTATACGACGCGATGGAATCGCTTGTCCCCTACGACGTGATAAACAAAATGGAAGAAATACGCTCAATAGAAATCGCCCCGCTTGCGTACATGAGGGGGCGAAGCCTTAACGACTGCATGGTAATTTTAGACGAAGCTCAGAACACGACCAAAGAACAGATGAAAATGTTTTTAACAAGAATCGGTTCAGGTACGCGGGCGGTAATTACAGGAGATAACACGCAAATTGATCTGCCCCGAAAATCGGATTCAGGGCTTTTGCACGCTCTGGAAATATTAAGGAACGTTGAGGGATTAAGTTTTTCTTTCCTGCATACTTGCGACGTGGCGCGAAATCCCTTAATAAAAAAAATAATACAGGCATACAATGAAAGTGAAAAATGAGAATGGAATAGAAAAAAAAGACGTTAACTCGGTATTAAAACGTCTTCGTTCAGGTCCGTCGCTTTTTACTCTTGCGTTATGCGTTATCACAATAGCGGTAATTATCGTATGCGAGAATCTGGGGGTTTATCATCAATTTCGAAAAATTATCGGTTATATTTTCCTTGTATTTTTAGTTTACGCCACGTTTATAATTTTACAGGGACGTGCTATTCTCGGCAAAGAATTAAGTAACAGCGAACGTTATCTGCTTGCCTCTCTTGTCGGCTCTTACATAATCGGTTCGGTACTGATAAAAAATCTTGCTTCCATCCCTGAGGAATTCCCATTATCTCTTGTTGTTCCCACAGGGCTTTTTATAATGCTGTTGGCTGTTTTTATGGGAAAAAGACTCGCGGTTATTATGGCGGTTGCCTTACCGTTAGGCGCGTATTTTACAGGCGCTTTTGATTTCAATTCGTACATTATCGCGCTTGTTTCAGGAGCGGCTGCGTCTACTGTTCTTCAAAACGCGCAAAACAGAATGAGTCTTATAAAAGCCGGAATAGTTATCGCTATCGCGAATTGTTTCGCGGTTGTTGTCGTTCTGCTTTTAAGTCAGGCTAACTTGTATGAATACCCCAGTCCTTTGTTCTGGGCTGCGCTTAACGGCATTATCTGCGGAATGTTAACCATCGGCTTTTTACCGCCCCTTGAACACGCGTTAAACGCCGTAACGCCCTTCCGTCTTTTGGAATTATCGGACTTAAACGCTCCTATTTTACGCAAACTGTTTACAACGGCTCCGGGCACTTACACCCATTCTTTGATGGTTGCAAACCTTGCAGAGCAAGCCTGCCAGGACATAGGGGCAAACGCCCTTCTCGCCCGCGTCGGCGCTTATTACCATGACATCGGTAAAATGGACAACCCTGACTACTTTGTAGAAAACCAAACCGATCATAACAGGCACGATGAAATAGCGCCGCGTCTTTCCGCCACAATAATCCGAAGCCATGTAAAACTCGGCGTGGAAAAAGCGAATAATCTTGGTCTTCCAAAAGACATAGTCGCCATAATAGCGGAACACCACGGAAACTCAATAATTGAGTGGTTTTATAACAAAGCGACGGAACAGGAAATATCCGTTAACTCCGAAGATTTTGCGTATCCCGGCTCCCCGCCCCGCTCAAAAGAATCGGCTATTGTAATGCTTGCGGACATTACAGAAGCGGCGGTAAGAACCTTAAACAAGCCGACCGCGAGCAAGATTGATAAATTTGTCCAGCAGTTATTCGACGCGAAAATCGATCATGGTCAGCTCTGCGAATCCGATCTATCCTTCCGCGATTTAGAAATAATCAAGAAATCTTTTGTCAGGGTACTTGCCGGTTATTACCACGCCAGAATTGAATACCCCAAACAAAAAGAGGAAAAGGATGAATAATGTGACTATAAACGCGCAGGAAATCAACCTGCCCGCGTGGAGCGGGGATGCGTGTTGTTTTGCCCTGAAAGTCCTGGATGAAATAAAGCGCGATAATTGGGAGTTATCCATTCTTTTTTGCGGCGATAAAACAATTACGGATTTAAACCGTCAATACCGCAATAAAAATGAGCCCACGGACATACTTTCCTTCAATCTTGGGGAAACAGTAAAAGAGAATGATAAAACAGTATTTTTTCCGGGAGATATTGTAATTTCCCTTGATTCTTTGAAAGAAAACGCCCAATATTTTAACACGCCCGAAGATGAGGAGTTACGCAGACTTTTAATTCATGGTATTCTACACTTAGACGGAATGGACCATAAAACATTGGAAAAAAATGAGCCCATGCTCGAATTACAGGAGAAAATACTAAATAAATTGAAAAAAGAACAAATAATACCCCAAAAGGGGGCAAAAAATTGAAAGCCCCTTTTAAAATTAATACTCAGGCAATCAAAGAGCTGGAAGAAGACCAAAGGCAGATGATCCGAGGCGTTGTGGAATTATCCGACACCACGGTGAAAGAGGTAATGGTTCCCAGAACCGACACTATTTTTCTTTCGGCGGACGCCTCAAAAGAGGAATTGCTTAAATTCATCAGCGAAAGCGAACACTCGCGTTTTCCCGTATACAAAGATACGGTTGATAACGTAACAGGCGTTCTGCATGTGAAAGACGTATTAAAAGCGCTTATAAATGATAAGCCGTTCAATATTAACACATTGGCAAGAAAGCCGTTTTTTATCCCCGTATCCAAACATATCGACGACCTTTTACGGGAACTGCGCCGCAAAAAAGTCCATATCGCCGTAGTGGTAGACGAATACGGCGGAGTATCGGGCATTGTCACCATGGAAGACATAATCGAAGAAATAATCGGCGATATTCAGGACGAGTTCGATCACGAAACCGAGGATGTTGTTGTAATCAGCGAGGGAATTTGGCTTTGCGACGCCAGAGTAAATCTTGAATTTTTAGCCGAGGAAATAAACATTGAGTTTCCCGTCGACGACTTTGACACTCTCGGCGGCTTTGTTTTTGATCTTTTCGGCAGAATACCGACGGTAAATGAAAAAACAGAATATAAGGATTATGATTTTATCATACAGAAAATGGACGGACATAAAATCAACTTGATAAAAATCGTAACCCGTAAATAGGACTAGTTTTTTAAGGGGAGGGAGTATTTCAATGCGGCGTTTCGGAAGTTTTATTTGTCTCTTTTACGTTTTATCGTTCTTTCCCTCGGTGCTGTCCGCGCAGACGCAAACCTCTTCCGCGGCGTATTATGAGCGCGGCAGAAGCTACATGGCGGAAGAAAACTGGTATTCCGCGGTTGAGTCTTTTATTGAATGTACAAGAATTAACCCCGCCCATGCCGAGGGAACCGCTTCCCTTGCGGAGTGTTACTACGAGCTTGCGGAATTTGACGAAGCGCTGAAATGGGTAAGAAAGGCAAGACAGCTTGCCCGCACCAATATGTCCGTAGCGAATCTGGAAGTTTTTACCCTGATTGCGCTTGGGCAGTTGGAAAACGCCGCTTCCCTTGTCAACGAAATACTGGCAAAAGAACCCTATAACAGAGAAACGCTCTTTGCCGCGGGAGAACTTGATATCGCGCGCAACAGACCTTCCGAGGCAATGATTCGCTACCGCGAAGCCGTAAGGCGTTACCCCGACGACCGCAGACTTTTAATTTCACTCGCCCTTGTAACCCTTTCTTTGGGAGACGGAGATACCGCGCTTTCCTATATAAACAGCGCTCTTACACAACACCCCGACGATTACCGCGTATTTTATTACGCGGCTTACATTTATTCCATGAACAACAAGGTTAAGGACGCAATAGGTTTCGCTGAACGCGCTCTTTATTATAAACCCAATCATTTGCCAAGCCGCTCTTTAATGTCCGTCCTTCGTTACCGTAACAGCGAATATGAGGAAGCGACACGGCTGTGCGACATATTAATTGCCGGCAACAAGCAGGATATGAGCGCGTGGTATTTAAAAGGCTTGTCTTTAATACGAATGAACCGCAATCAGGACGCGATAACCGTTCTTTCAAACGCAATCACTTTTAATGAAGATGATGAATTTATTCGCGCGGTTTTAGAAGAGACTCTTATCTCTTCCACGCCTTTGGAAGATCCGCGCCGCTCAAGATTTGCGGCATGGCATTTTAACAAAGCGCAAAGTTTCCGTAAGCGCAATTTAAATGAACAAGCGCTTTTTGAGTACCGCCGCGGATTAAGAATGAACCCATTTGCGGCGGACAGGCGCGAATACGCGGAAATTTTAAGACTTTTAGGTTACCCTGCCCGCTACCTTGAGGAACTTCGCTTTTTGCAGGATCAGGGCTTTGCGGATAAAAACATAAATGACGCGGTGGAAGCCTACGCTTCCCTGCTTTCCAACGCGCTTTTTAATCAATGGCAGGTAAACCCCGTTGATCTGGCTGAACGGCATTGGAAAATAGCGGTCTTTTCCCTCGCGGGGCAATCAAGTTTTTACCACGCGGACGCGGGCACTGTCGCCGCCGGAGTTATTAAGGAATTGCTTGTACACGACAGGAACATTACCCCCATGAATTTGGAACAGCGCCAGGCTATCTTTTCCCAGTCTTTTAAACAGGCAAGGGAAAGCGGAGCCGATTACTTTATTCTTGTTTCAGTTAAGGAAAGCGAGCGCGACATTTCAATAAAAGCCGAAGCCTTTGTGGGAAGGACAGGCTCTCCGGCGGGAACTTTTTACACTTACCGCACAGGAGTCGACAGACTGCGCGACGCCTCCCGCGGCATAGTAACCCAGCTTTCATCGTCACTGCCGATTCGCGGCAGACTGCTAATCAGAAAACAAGGACAAGCTTTGATTAACAAGGGAAAAGCCGACGGTATTCAAAAAGATTTAGTATACGATATTGTAAAACGCGATCGTTCTCAGACAGCAAACGAAGGTATCGCCGTTATTTATTCAAACGACGAACTTGTGGGAAAACTGACAATCACCAACGTAGATGAGGAAATAGCCATTGGAAATTTAGCAAGAAACGGTTTCTTTGACCGCATCGAACCGGGAGACGAAATAATTTTACAAGCCAATAAATCAAATAAACCCGCGTTGGAAAGCGCGGCAAACCCCGAATTAAGAGCGTTATTAAGGTCTTTACGGTAAATTCGACGGCTCTACATGGATAGTCGCGGACATACCAAATTTGTCTAAAATAAGCTCTTCAATATTTGACGCTATGAGGTGGCCTTTTTCTATTGTTAAATCTTTATTAAGCCGTATATGAAAAGTTAATTCCTTATGCGTAATATAATTATGAATATGTAAATGATGAATTTTTAAGTCATCATAATATATATTTCTAATTTCATTTGTTAATTTATCTAATAAATCCTGTCCGGGCTCTTCTCCTAATATTTTGTTTATTGATTCTTTTAAAATCTCAAAAGCCGCGTAAAACAACATCAGGGCGATGATTATTCCCAGTACGCTGTCAATCCACCAGAAACGTTTTGCGAACAAAATACCGGCAAGCACAACTACGGAAGAAAGCGCGTCCGATCTGTGATGCCAGCCGTCGGCTTTTACGCTGGAATTATCTGCTTTGCGTCCCATATAAAACGCGTATTGCGCCAGCAGTTCTTTTACAATAATCGAAACGGCGGTAACAATTATCGCTATTTTCCCGTACTCAACTCTTTCTTTCTCCCAAAAATGCCTGATTGAGTTTTCCAGAAAACCATACGCAATTACGGCTAAAATCGCCGCGATAAAAAACGACGCTATCTGTTCCCATCTGCCGTGTCCGAACGGGTGTTCCTTATCCGCTTTTTTTGACGCTAATTTTGCGGCAATAACAACCGCAATGGAACTTAATGAATCGGAAAGCGTATGCCACGCGTCGGCGGCAAGCGCGATAGAACCGGAAACTACGCTTGCCCACATTTTAAAAATGAATAGCAAGAAATTGATAATTATTGAAACAGCGCCTTCAACGTATCCGGCTTTTGTTCTAGTCATATATAATTAATTAATATTATACGATGTGTTCAAAAAACTTTCAATTTCCTGCGCGGTAGACAATTCCAGCATTTTTTGCGCTATTTCCTCAGCCTGTACCACAGTTATTCCGGCAATCGCTCTTTTTACAGCCGCTACAGACGCGGCTCCCATACTGAATTTTCTAAGCCCGCAGCCAATAAGCGCAAGAACCGCCAACGGGTCGCTGCCCATCTCTCCGCAGATGGAAATCGGTTTCTCAATCCTTTTAAAAGCCGATACTGTCTCTTTTATTAATTTAAAAACCGCAGGATGATAACTTTGATAATAGCCTTCCACCGCTTTATTCATTCTGTCCGCCGCGCACAAATACTGGCAAAGATCGTTTGATCCTATACTCGCGAAATCCACTTCCTTCGCGGCAAAATCCGCAATCAGCGCGATACCCGGAACTTCTATCATTATCCCTATTTTTACATCGCCTATTTGAACTTTTTCATTTTTTAACTTGTTTTTTGTTTCTTCAATTATTTCCTTTGCTTTTTTTATATCATCAAGAGAGCCTATCATAGGGAGCATTATCCATAGATTACCGTAATAAGACGCGCGAAAAGCGGCTCTTAACTGGGTTGTAAAAATATCAGGATAACTAAAGCAGAATCTTATGCCGCGATTCCCCAAAAAAGAATTATCTTCCTTATTTTGTTCTATACTTGATATTTGCTTGTCGCCGCCAATATCAAGTATTCGCAGGATTACCGGTTTTTTACCGAAACTTTTTACAACCTTGCGGTAAGCGTTAAATTGCTCTTCCTCAGGCGGCAAAGTATTGCGTCCCAAAAAAAGAAATTCAGTTCTGAACAAGCCTACGGAATCCGTATAACTTTGCGCGTTAAGCTCGTCGTCGCTTGCGCTTGAAATATTAAGTCCTATGTCAATTTTTACACCGCAGGCTGTTTTCCCCTCTTTTTTTAAAAACACTTCCGCGTCTTTTCTGTCGCGGGATAAATCGCCGCTTTTTTTTCGGTAACTCTTTACAATGTCTTCTTCGGGGTCAAGTATTACAGAGCCTTCCTGAGCGTCAACCGCGGCATACTGTCCTTGTTTTACATAACTTAAAAGCCCGTCAATGCCCAACACAGCGGGTATTCCGAAACTTTTAGCGATAATAGCGGCGTGAGACGTTATTCCGCCTTCTTCGGTAAGTATCGCGAGGACTCTTCCGTTGTTAATGCCCGCCGCCCCGGAAGGTTTAATTTCATGCGCGGCGATGATACAGGGTTCTTTTAAATTTGAAAGAGAGCTTGTCTTCTGACCGTACCATAAACGCAAAAGCATTGCGCGTACGTCGTCAAAGTCCGCCGCTCTTTCAGCAATAAGCGGATCCGCTGTTTTTTTTAAAACTGCTATAACTGTTCCGTAAACATGATAAATAGCCCAATCGCCCGCCCAGCGATCATTCAGTATTCTTGCGGGAATTTCTTCATTAATGATAATATCTTCTACTATTTCTTTATGCGCGTCAAAGATTTCCGCTTTTAAAGGATCAATATCTTCCAAAGAACTTTTGATTTTATCAAGCTCATCAAGCGCTTCTTTTTTTATTGAATAATAACGATCCAACTGCGCCTTTTCTTTTCCCAAAAGGACAGTGCTTTCTGCGGGAATATTAAATTTTTCATTGTAGATATATATACGCCCTACGGCAAATCCCCGGGCAGTTCCTTTTCCTTGTAAAATCATTTGGATACTAATAAAAAAAGGCTGTCGATCGATTTACAATCAACAGCCTCATGCTTCTACCAGCCATCGACCATGTCGTCCGGATCACGGTTATTCTCGGTAAATAAGTCGGTATACGCGCGAAGATCATCCAAATAGATGTAGTAACTGCCTCTTGCTTCCATTGGATCACAGTCAATTCTGAAACCGGTTATCTTGATTCCAAAGTTGCCCTGATAATGGTAGCTTCTTTGCGCTACGCCGCTAAATCCATCCTCAGGAGCCGGCGGAATAGTCGCTGTCAGTTTCTGCCAACCCATGAAAGTTAATCTTCCCATGCTGAACTCATAATTTCTTCCGAAGAAATCCTGAATAAGCACATAAAGTTCATGATTAAAGTTACGGCCTGCAACCCACACAGAGATGGTTTTTGTAATACCCTCTATTGGGATTGGGCGCGCGGGGAAAATAAAGAATTGACTGTATCCCCTGCGAAGGAAATCTACCCTTGTACCAAGTACATATTTATCTTGAATATCCATACCTTCTTCTTCGGGTATCTTTTGTTTTGCCGCGGGCGCTCCGACAAATAATCTGGTTGTCGTATAACCTTCGTCGCTTGACATTTTGGATCTCCAGAAACCGTCATGTTCAAATTTATCTATGGATATTTCCTTTATTAACTGTTGACCTGCTTCAATTCCAAGTCTTTCAGGATCAGGCGCGCCTATCTCTTGATTCTGGGCAAAAAGATAACTGCCGATACTCAGGATTAATGTAATTATTAATAACTTCCTCATTTCTTTGATACTCCTTTATCAGTCTTTTTTCTCAGCCCAAAGCTTTTTAATTTTATTCGGATCATTAAGATCACTGCCGTCATATAACGCTTCATTTGTATCTGTTAAAATTTTCAACTGTTTAAAGTAAATATAAAAACTATCTACTCTTTCTACCGGCTGAGTCCACAATCTGAACTTTACAAAATGCAGGCTTGGATAAGCAGGTTCGTCGCGAATCTGAGGTTTGTCGCTTAAATCAATATTAAGCTGTTCCGCTCTTTCGAGGGGTTCTGATTGAGACCATACTGTTTGATTAATGCTGCCGGGAATATTAACAAACAAGTTTTTCCAGCCTCTGTAAGAAACATTTCCAAAGGGAAGAACATGAACCACTCCATGGAAATCTCTGAAATAAACTTCCATGTAATACCTTAAATTGCATCCCCATACCCACATATCAATTCTTTTCAATCTGCCGGGAATCGGAATACCTACCGGTTTTTCTTCTTTATCGTCAGCCAGTACCGGATAAATATCGATCCAGTTATAACCTCTGCGATCAAAACAGCCGTTTAATCCAAGACTTCTGGGAACGCCTTCAACTTTTCCTCCCCTGAAAGCCTGACTGGGATAGGCGTCGACATAACCAAGTACCGGATATTGAACATCGCCTTTTTTGCTGATAAAACGGCATGATTCAGTTTTCCATTTATATATAGAGTCACCAACACCGTTAAAAGTCTCTAAAACCCAGTTGTTAAGATCTTCAGCTCTGTACTGACCTTGGTACTGACCGTGGACTGATAAAACCGTTATACATGCCCAAATAATCAGGCAGATAAATTTCAAGCTACCTTGTTTCATCATTAAAGCTCCTTTAATAATCTAAGTAAATTATATAAGTTTGAACAACATTTGTCAATGATGCAAAACCCGTTTCTAGTATTTTACCTGTTTTTTTTAATTATGGCAATAACTTTTCTGTCAAATTTAGTCCTGTCCAATACGCGAAATTCGGATTTTATAAGCCCGTTTTTCACTCCGGATTTGACCATTTTGACAGCCTGCCGGACTTGCGCCAGCGGCGAATCGTTAACGATCATAACCACATCGAAGGGCAATAAAGACGGGTTAATCCATGTAAATGACAATACCGGAACATCGGCTTTTTTGTCCAGAAAATCAGCGCCTACGCCTGCTAGGACAACGCAGGAAAGATCAGACAGTTCCAAATACTGGGAATAATTGTTAAAAAAATGAGTTTCAAAAAGTTCTCCCCTGTCATACAAGCCCCGTAAAAAAATATCCTTCATTTGATCTAATTTACGGTCAATAAAAACGACAACTTTGCCCTTTTTTTCCTCATCAAGAGCGGAATTTTCATCTTTTTGACCCAGTTTTTGCTTAATTGCGGTAACGGCAAGCCCGATTCTGTAAAAATCGTCATTTATATCGGTTTTAAAGATAAAATAATCCGATTTTCCGGCGCCTAGAACGCTTTCCGAGGGACTTTCATCTTCAAAATACCTTCCTTCCAGCAAAACAATAGGGATTTTGGGGGCTAAATCCCTGTAAAGCCGCGCCGATTTGACAAATCTGAGGGGAAAAATCACACAAAAAGGCTTCATAGCGGCTGATGAAACAGCAAAAGGGACAACATCCTCGCCCGCGTCATTGGCAACCGTGACCATTTTTACAGGTCTGAACATGGCAATCGATGAGTAAAAAGCCTCGTCACGTATCCTTTCTTTCCCGTAAAGTTCTATAAAGGACTGTTCCGTTACGATCAACACGGCGGGACGAGTATAGAAGATAAAAAGCGTGACGATGACCGCCAAAACGATTATCCCGGTAATTACCGTTGTTTTATTTAGCCTTAGTTTAAGTTTCATTATTATTGTCAGTATTTTATCATATTAACATTAAAGAAGACATACTAAATACTCTTGCCAAACCTTGAAAAAACGGGTATATTATGAAAAAACCAATAAGGAGTGAAAAATTATGACTAGTTATAAAGAGTTAGGTCTTGTTAATACGAAGGAACTTTTTAAAAAAGCAGTTTCGGGCGGGTATGCTATTCCGGCGTACAATTTTAATAATATGGAACAAATGCAGGCAATTATTCAAGCTTGCGTGGAAACCAAATCACCCGTTATTTTGCAGGTATCATCGGGAGCGCGTAAATACGCCAATCAGAATATTCTGAAAAATATGGCTCGCGGCGCTGTTGAATATGCACATGAGCTTGGATATGATATACCAATTGTCCTGCACCTTGACCACGGCGACAGTTTTGAACTCTGCAAAGATTGTATAGAGACCGGATTTTCATCCGTAATGATAGACGGCTCGCATCTGTCTTATGACGAAAATGTGGCGCTTACAAAAAAAGTCTGCGAGTTGGCTCATTCACAAAAAGATTATGTTACGGTAGAAGGAGAGCTTGGTGTTCTCGCCGGAGTGGAAGACGATGTTTCGTCGGAACACAGCCATTACACCCAGCCTTCCGAAGTCATAGATTTTGTAGGAAAGACAAAGGTCGATTCATTGGCGATTTCCATCGGAACAAGCCACGGAAGAGCGAAGTTCAAACCGGAACAATGCACCAGAGACGCCAACGGCATTCTTATTCCTCCTCCTCTGCGCTTTGATATCCTTGAAGAAGTTGAAAAACAGATACCCGGCTTCCCAATTGTTCTGCACGGTTCTTCGTCAGTACCCATTGAATATGTGCACATGATAGAAAAATACGGCGGAAAACTTACGGATTCAGTCGGTATCCCCGAAGAACAGCTTCGTAAAGCGGCAAAGAGCGCGGTCTGCAAGATCAATATCGATTCAGACGGACGCCTTGCCATGACGGCTTTAATCCGCAAAATTTTAGTTGAGAAACCGGATGAGTTCGATCCGCGCAAAATACTCGGACCGGCGCGCGATGAGCTTAAAAAGCTTTACTCGCACAAAAATCAGAACGTACTTGGGTCGGCAGGACGGGCGTGAAGCAAAATACATCGATGATACCCTTGCTGCTGACCAAAAATATTGGTTTAGCGGCAAGGATAGCTTCCAGTTTATTCAGAATTGGCAAATCTCGTCATTTTCTGAATCGTAATTACAAACACAATCATTTTAAAAATTTATCTCTTGTTTATTTTAAGGTAACAGGATCTTGCAATCTGCGCTGTAAAATGTGCGGACAATACGGCGACAAGGGAGTAATGAAAGACTGCGCGGCGGAAGAAAGTAAAAAGATTCTTCCGCTTGAAACATGGAAAAAGTTTGTCGACGAAGTTTCCGTAAAGAAACCGACTTTTTATATTTGGGGCGGAGAACCTTTCCTGTACCCCGATCTTATGCCGCTGTGCAAACACGTGACGGATAAAGGTCTTTTTTTAAGCGTAAACACAAACGGCACTTTAATGGAACGGCACGCTGAGCAAATTGTCCGCGATAAATGGGGTACAATTTTTGTCTCTCTGGACGCTTTCCGCGATGTAAACGACGAATTGCGCGGTAAAGGATCTTACGACAAAGTAATAGCGGGATTAAAAGCCATAAGCAAAGAAAAAGAAAAACAAAAACGAAAATACCCCATGTTAAGCATTGTAACGGTCGTTACAAATAAAAATTACATGGATCTTGCAAACCTTTCCGAAGCAAGCAGGGAATACAACATCGATCTTCACATCTACAATTTAGGCACTTACACAAACGACAACATTGTAGCCACTCAAAAACGTTTTATGAAAGAAAAATTGGACACCGATATTGATTGTCTTGACGCTTACAACACAGGTTATAACCTTGGGATAGACGGGCAGAAACTGCACAAAATCCTGCACGACATTCAGGAAAAAAACTTCGGGCACGCTATACTTACGGTTCCCACATTAAACCCGGAAAAAACACACACATACTACTCGGAACTTGAAATACCCGTACGCAATAACTGCGTAGTACCCTGGTGTCAATTAAATGTAAACTACAACGGTGACGTACATTTTTGCGCCGATTATCCCGACTACATTTTAGGCAATATAACCAATCAGTCAATTAAAGAAATATACAACGGGGATCGCGCAAATTTATTCAGAAAAACCCTGCATGAATGTGAGGGCGGCATGTTCCCCGGATGTCTGCGCTGTTACCAAAATATGCTGTTCGGAAAAAGAATAAAAGGATTTTAAATACTTTTTATATAAAGTTACGCGCTCCTATAGACACTAATTACTAACTACTATACACTAGTGTAACTATGGAACAAATTAAGTGGGTCTGGAATTACATGAAGGGAAAGAGAACCGTCTTTTTGGGCGGACTTTTCCTTACAGTTGTTACATCGGCAATGCGCGTAATTAACCCCATGCTGGGCAGACAAATAATTGATGTGGTTATCATAAAACACGATACAAGCCCGCTGATAAGGCTTCTTGTAATTATGATGATAGTTCAGGTGTCGCGTCTTTTACTTAACTATCTTCAGATAATACTGATGGAGATTGCAAGCACCGACGTAATGACGCGTCTTCGCCGCGATATGTACCAGACCGTTCAATGGCAGGATTACAAATTTTTAAACCGCTTCCCTACCGGAAACCTTATGACCCGGATGACTCAGGACTTAGACCGCCTGCGCCATACCGTCGCGTGGGTTTCTTATCAATTTATAGGCGCTATCGCCCTATTTGCCGCGACATTTATTTTTTACCTGTTTTTAAACTGGAAGCTTGCTCTATGCCTTGTCGGTATTACTCCGTTTATTCTGTTTATCAGTAGCAGGTTTGTAAAAAAAATAAGACCGCGTTTCATGTTACTGCGGCAGAAACTTACAGACCTTGGAACCGCCGTTACCGAAAACATTGACGGCAACCGCGTGGTAAAAGCGTTCGCGCGCGAAGAATATGAAAAAGAAAGAGTTGAAAAACAAAACGCCGAATTCCGCGACATAAGCTGTGAGAACGCGCTTATAGCCGCAAAGTACCAGCCCTTCCTTGAAACCGCAAGCCAGCTACTAATGGTAATCATGCTTGTAGTCGGCGGTTTTTTCTTAATTAAGGAATGGATGACCCCGGGCGAATACATGGCGTTCTCCTCGCTTACATGGGCGCTCTCAATGCCGATGTGGATGTTAGGTCCCCTTCTTGCCGACCTTGAGCGCTACACTTCCGCGGGACAGATGATCCGCGAAGTGGTCGAAACGCCCAAGGGAATAAGCGATATGTCAGGCGCAATCCAACTGACGCAGAGACCAAAGGGAAAAATTGAGTTTAGAGACATAAAACTTACCGTTGACGGAAATACAATTCTGGAAGACATTAATTTTACCGCGGAGGCGGGTTCCACTATCGGCATACTTGGAAGCACGGGATCTGGCAAAACTTCGCTTGTAAATCTCCTTGTGCGTTTTTATGAACCCGATTACGGCGCAGTTCTTTTGGACGGCGAGGACATAAGACGTTACACATTGTCATCGTTAAGACGGCAAATCGGGCTTGCAATGCAGGACGTGTTTTTATTTTCCGATTCCGTAAAGGGTAATATTTCCTACGGCAGACCGGAACTTGACGATACACGCATAAAGAAACGCGCGATACAGTCCGACGCTGATAATTTTATCAATGAAATGGCGGACGGCTATGACACATTGGTAGGAGAACGCGGCGTAGGGATTTCAGGCGGACAGAGGCAGAGGATCGCCCTCGCTAGAGCGCTTGCCATAGAACCTTCTGTCCTTGTGTTAGACGACACCACGTCGTCGGTGGACAGCGAGACTGAACATTATATTCAGGATCATCTTGAAAAACTTGAGTTCCCCTGCACAAAAATAATTATCGCGCAGAGGATATCGTCGTTTAGAAAAGCGAATTTAATTCTTGTCATGGATAAGGGAAGAATTATAGAAAGAGGGACTCACGAGGAATTGCTCGCGAGGGAAGGATTTTATCATCATATATGGTCGCTTCAGCATAATGCGGGTATTTCCGCTTTGGAGAAAAAATGAGCTTTTTCAGTAACAAACGCGAGCAAAAAACCGCCAAAGAGAAGAACCGCTACGACATGGACGAATACCTTGACGAAAAGGTAAGTCTTTTTAACGTAAAACGCGTTCTAGGCTATCTTATAAAAGCAAAGGGACCGTTAAGGCTTTCGCTTATTTTCAGTATCCTCGCCTCTATTTCCAGTCTTGTAGGACCGCTGTTTATTAAAACCGCGCTGGACGAAGCTGTCCCAAACAAAGATATGCGCCAACTGCTTCTTATGGGCGTATATCTTACGGCGTCTATTGTTGTAAGCGTCGCGTTAGGCGCGGTGCGCAACATACTTGTCGCAAAGGCGGGCGCGGGTATTATCCACGACATAAGACAGGATTTGTTCGCTCACCTGCAAAAATTGTCTTTTAGTTTTTTTGACTCCCGCCCGCACGGAAAAATATTTGTGCGCGTAGTCCCCTATGTAAACAGCGTATCCGACGCGCTTTCCAACGGAATTATCAACTTTGTAATAGAAGTTTTAAACATCTTCTTTATTATATTCTTCATGTACAAAGTAGACCCGCATCTTGCTACGGTTACGGTCATCGGTCTTCCCCTGCTAGCCCTTTTTATCTGGACTATAAAACCCGCCCAGCGCAGGGCATGGCAGGCTGTTTCAAACAAAGGTTCAAACATAAACGCCTATATTCAGGAATCCATAGACGGTGTAAGAGTTACGCAGGCTTTTGACAGACAAAATAAAAACCTCGATATAATGAACGATTTAGCGGACGAACGCAACGACGTATGGATGAAGGCGATTTATATTTCCAATACAGTATGGTTTTCTACGGAATCAATCAGCCAGTTGGTATGGTCGTTTGTGTACATCATGGGTGTTTTCTGGATGAACCCGATGGCAAGTTTTGGAATGTTACTCGTCATGGGAAACTACGCGTGGCGTTTCTGGCAGCCGATTATCAACCTTGCCAACATTTACAACACATTTATAACCGCGATGGCATACCTTGACAGAATTTTCGACACAATAGCGGAGCCTGTAACAATTCAAGACATTCCCAACGCGGTGGAATTTCCGTTTGTGCGCGGACACGTTGAGTTTAAAAACGTAAGTTTCAGTTATGACGGAGTCCGCAAAGTACTGAATAACGTCAGTTTTAACGGACACCCCGGGCAAAGCATAGCAATTGTAGGTCCTACGGGAGCCGGAAAAACAACCATCGTAAACCTGCTATCACGTTTTTACAATATTGAGGAAGGACAGGTTTTAATTGACGGTCAGGATATAATGAAGGTTACCATACATTCGTTAAGAAGCCAGATGGGAATAATGCTGCAGGACAGTTTTTTATTCACGGGAACAATCACCGACAACATCCGTTACGGGAAATTGGATGCCACGGATGAAGAAATCCGCGCCGCCGCAAAACTGATTGGCGCTAACCACTTTATAGAAAAATTGCCCAACGGCTACGATACCCACATAACAGAGCGCGGAAGCGGCATCTCCGCGGGCGAAAGGCAGCTTTTAGCTTTTACCCGCACCCTTATTTCCAACCCGCGAATACTCATCCTTGACGAAGCGACAAGCAGTATCGATACAGGCACGGAACAACTTGTACAAGAGGGAATCCAAACATTGATGAAGGGACGCACATCTTTTATCATCGCCCACAGACTTTCCACGATACGCAACTGCACACAAATAATGTTTGTCAACGACGGACAAATTGTCGAGAGCGGCACGCACGAGGAGCTAATGGCAAAACGCGGAAGGTACTACGAGCTTTGTCTGGCGCAGTACCAGCAGTAGTTTAAAGAATTTTTACCACGAACCACACGAACCAGCACGAACGACGACAAGATATCGGACTAAAAGTTCGTGAGTGTTCGTGTGGTTCGTGGTTAAAAATTTCTTCTCTCTTTGGTTCGTGGTAGATCTCTTCTCAATCCCTGTGAACAAACGACAGCCCGAACGGGACATGCGCTACAATTAACAATAGAAACCCAAGTAAGGTTTGCTGGGAAAAGAACGCCCAGTAGGCTGTAGACGCGGCAACCGGCAGGAGAATCATACATAAAATCGCGATAACGGAAATAAATGGATTATAACTGTTTGTCATCCAAATAATTAAATAGGAAATGCCAACGGCTATAGCCGTCCATAAAAGCGGAGTCATTACAAGCAAAATTGGATCGTTCATAGAACTCCAGCTTAAAGCCCGCAGAGCGCCGACGGGAATCATCCAAAGCAATGTAAAATTAGCAAAATCAGCGTCGGAAAATCCGCCGAATATGTACATAATAAAATACGCTATAAACGGAAGAAGTACTGGCATGCTTACAATCTCGAAAAAACCAAAAAGCCAGCGGGAAAAACCAAATCCTCCCGGGCTTAAAACATAACCCAGGAGGAATTGAACTATTGCAGTAATACTACCCAACAATAAAGCCCACACACTGCCGGAAGTGCCCCCCGTACCGACTAATGAACGGCGAAAGAGATAAAATAACGGAACCCACAAAAGACAGAAAAAAGTCATCAGGCAAATTTCGCTATTGGAACAAAAGTATCCGTTTTAAGAGAAGCGCCGCCCACAAGAGCGCCGTCTATGTTCTCCATCGCCATTAACTGCGCGGCGTTATCCGGTTTTACGGAACCGCCGTACTGAATAAGAATCTTATCCGCAGCGTCTTGTCCGTACAGTCGCGCGATTACTTTGCGAACAAAAGCATGTACCGCTTCCGCATCCTGCGGCGTAGCTGTCTTTCCCGTACCGATTGCCCAAACAGGCTCATACGCGATAACTACATTGGAAAGCTCTCCTGCGTCTACGCCCTCAAGTCCCTTTACGGTCTGTCTTTCGCAGACTTCTTCCACTTTGCCGGCTTCGCGTTCTTCCAAAAGCTCGCCAATACAAAGAATTACCTCAAACCCGTGCTTAAGCGCGAGTTTTACCTTTTTGTTAATAAGCGCGTCGTCTTCCTTGTACGTGTGCCGCCTCTCGCTGTGTCCCAAAATAATTGTCTGTACGCCGAGATCTTTTAACTGTAATACCGATACTTCCCCGGTATGAGCGCCCTGCTCTTCGCTTGCGCAGTTCTGCGCCCCAAGACGGATATTTGTACCCTCGATAATGGCGGATACGGTCTCAAGGCTTGTAAACGTGGGGGCGATAAGGTACTCGTGCTTGCCGTCCTTTAGTTCCGTAACAAGAGCCTGCGCCAATTCGGCGGATTCGGCTCTTGATTTGTGCATTTTCCAGTTTCCGGCGATATAATAAGGTCTACCCATTATTCTCTCCTTAATTTGGTTATTTATTGAAGGTATTATATACAAAAAGAGAAATTTATACAAGACGGTTAATTATCACTTTTTTCTTGACAAAATGAATTTCCAATATGAGAATATTATAATGCGCTTAAATTTCTCCGATTTATGCCAAAACTTCAATAACAAAATCTGCCATATACACTATAATACTCCCCATTTACTCAAGCATATAACCGGACATCAGGCATTTTTTAACCAATTGTTAAATACAATATTCTTAAAATTTCGTTAAAAGCGCAAAAAACATTTAAGGAGAAAAGAAATGAAAATAAGTTTTAAACTTACAGCCATTATGGTCGCGCTTGGTTTATTCGCCATTGCCTCGGTCAGTATTACCCTGCTTGTCCGCTCCCGTACCAGTATCAACGACCTTTCGGAACAATACGCCCTCAGCATGGCTCATGACTCAAGCGAAAATGTCGGTAATTTTTTTGAATCATTCCTGACCAAACTGGAAACTGTGGCTGACGTAATGGAACAGTATCAGGAAATAGCAACTGCCAGCCGCCGTAATATATTTAATGTGATACTTGAAGGGATTGTGGAAGAAGACACGAATATTATCGCAGTATGGTGCATATGGGAACCTGACGTTTTGGAAGGCGGAGACAGACCGTATATAGGGACAAAAGGAACCAACTCCGACGGGCGTTTTTCTCCTTATTATTATTGGAATAACGGAAAAGTCGGACTGATTGTCCTTGAAAATTTTCAAACATCCTCATATCTTTTGCCCAAAAATTCAGATATGCCGACAATAATAAACCCCTATTGGTATGATGCAGGCGGAAAAAAGGTATTAATAACCACGCTTTGCGTTCCTATACACGACATGTATGACAGGAATAAAAAAGTCATCGGGGTTGTGGGCATTGATCTTCCCCTTGATCAGATTCAAAAAATATCTCAAGACCAAAAGCCTTTCCACGATTCCGTAACCGCGGTATTCAGCAATGACGGCACGGTTGCCGCCCACTTCGATCCCAGCCGTTTTGGAAAAAATATGAAAGAAACTGAAGCGGATATGGCCGGTCATGTTATGAATGATTTTGTAGACGCCGTTAAAACCGGCAAACCTTTTACATTTTCCAATTATATCGCGGCATTAAAGACGAAGATGAACATGTTTATCATTCCCATTACCATCGGAAAAACGACAACTCCCTGGAGTTACGCGATAGCCATTATGCAAAAGACGATAATGGCTCCGGTCTACCAAATGATTACCATAATCATAGCGATAAGCGCCGCAGTATTGTTCATTGTGGTGTTAATCGCTATATTCATGTCCCGGTCCATCAGCAAGCCGATTATCAATGTGGCTGATACCCTCAAAGACATATCCGAAGGTGAAGGCGACTTGACCAAGCGGATAGCAGTCAGGTCTGACGATGAAATCGGCGATCTTTCCAACTACTTCAACCGAACAATGGAAAAAATCAGAAACCTTGTAAGTTCAATAAAATACAAAATCAACGGTCTTAATCATACCAGTTTTGAACTATCTGCTAATATGGGAAAAACATCTACGGCGGTTCAGCAGATTAGCTCGAATCTTGACAGCATGAAGACTCTCATGGTCAATCAGGAAAGCGGCGCGACCGAAGCGGGCAAAGCGGTAGGTGATATTAAACAAAATATTGACAATCTTAACAAAATGATAGAACAACAGACTGAAAGCGTAAACAGATCGTCTTCCGCCATTGAGGAAATGACCGCAAATATTAATTCTGTTACCAGAACGTTAGTTGAAAACAGCAAAAATGTCTCTGTTTTAACCGAAGCGTCAGAAAACGGGAAGGCGGGTCTTCAGGCAGTAGCGCAGGAAATACGAGAAATAGCCCAGGATTCCGAAGGGTTGTTGGAAATAAACTCGGTAATGAACAATATTGCAAGTCAGACAAACCTGCTTTCGATGAACGCGGCGATTGAAGCGGCGCATGCAGGAGAAGCGGGAAGAGGTTTTGCCGTAGTAGCCGATGAAATCCGCAAACTTGCCGAGTCGTCGAGTAAGCAGTCAAAAACCACCGCGGCGATGCTGAAAAAAATAAAAGCGTCCATAGATAACATTACCAAATCCTCCGACGACGTATTGGCGCGGTTCGGAGCAATAGACTCAAGCGTAAGAACTGTTTCCGAGCATGAGTTAAATATTCGCAATGCAATGGAAGAACAGGAAATCGGCGGAAAACAGATACTGGAATCCATAGGTCGATTGCGGGACATAACAGCTTCGGTTAAAAAAGGGTCTGATGACATGGAAGAATCGGGAAAAACTTTAGTTCAGGAAACAGACGGATTTATAAAAACCAGTAAAGAAACGGTAGAGGGCATGAACGAGATACTGAAAGGCATTAACCAGATAAATGTTTCGGTGAGTCATGTCAATGAAATGAGTCTGGAAAACAACAAAAACTTTGACTCTTTAAAAAATGAAACGGAAAAGTTTAATGATACTGTCGGCAATGAAAAGAAAAAAATCCTCATGGTGGACGATGACACTATTCATCTTGAAATGGTGGAAAATGTATTGCGGGATGATTATGACATAACAACCATCAAATCAGGTAAAGAAGCGTTGGGCTTATTCTATCAAGGACTTGTCCCCAATTTAATATTATTGGACTTAGTAATGCCGGAAATGGACGGATGGAATACCTATGACAGAATAAAAGCGATAAGCGGCTTGCACGATACCCCAATAGCGATTTTCACGGTTTCTGACGATCCGAAAGACAAAGAAAAGGCGCGCGAAATGGGAGCGATTGATTACATCAAAAAGCCCTACGATAGAGACGATCTGCTAAAAAGAATAGGTAAAATCATGAAAAAAGGGGCTAAATAATTTTTGACACCACAAACTTCTACCTGACCACACCAGAGTGGTCAGGTGAATGTTGGTTCGTGGTTTATCTTCTATCCGCGGCAAACTTCGATGCCGGGAAGTTTTTTACCTTCAAGCAATTCCAACGAAGCGCCGCCGCCTGTGGAAACATGGCTCATCTTTGAAGCAAGACCGAATTTGTTTACAGCGGCAACTGAATCGCCGCCGCCGACTACAGTAATCGTTCCCTTGCCGGTTGCTTCCGCTACAAGTTTCGCGACTTCTTCGGTTCCTTTGGCAAAAGCGTCAAATTCAAAAACGCCGACAGGACCGTTCCACACGATTGTTTTAGCGATAGTGAGCACTTCTTTGTATTTGGCAAGCGTTTTTGGTCCTACGTCCAGCCCAAGCATATTGTCGGGAAGATCGAGTCCGTCAACCGGAACGGGAGCGGAGTTAGCGTCAAAACTTGTCGCGGCAATGTGGTCAAGCGGCAGAATAATCTGCACGCCTGCGCTTTTTGCGGCGTCAAGGATTTTTTGCGCCGTATCAAGCTGATCGTCTTCAACAAGCGATTTACCAATCTTGTGCCCTTGTGTTTTCAGGAATGTGTACGCCATACCGCCGCCGATTACAAGCGCGGCAGAATTTTTAAGCAGGCTTTCCAGCACCGCGATTTTAGACGAAACTTTCGCGCCGCCGATAATCGCGACTAACGGTTTTTGCGGGTTTGTAACAATCGGTTCAAGATAGTTAACTTCTTTTTCCATGAGGAAACCGGCTACGGAAACAGGCACAAACTTCGCGATAGACGCCGTAGAGGCGTGATCGCGGTGGGCGGTTCCGAACGCGTCGTTTACAAAAATTTCGCCGTAGGTGGCAAGCTCTTTCGCCAGCTTATCCAATTCCGCAGGTTCTTTGGCGGTTTCTTCTTTGTGGAAGCGGGTATTTTCCAGCATTATAACAGAGCCTTCAGGCTGGCTTTCTATAAAAGCTTTTTTACCGTAACAACTGTCTTCGCCCGCGAAAATTACAGGCTTACCGAGTTTCTTTTCAAGGTAGGCGGCGACAGGAGCCATGCGGTGTTTACCTTTGATGTACGTATCCTTGTCAAATGTTTTACCGTCTTTCTCGGCTTTTTCCTGCGCCTTCTTCGCGTCCTTGGAAGGATCTCCCAAGTGCGACATGAGCGTGAGGGATTTTACTCCCTGCTCCAGAATATATTGAATGGTAGGCAGCGCCGCCACAATGCGCGTGTCGTCCTGCACTACCCCGTCTTTCATAGGAACGTTAAAGTCAACGCGCATGATTATGCGTTTGCCTTTTAAGTCTACAGATTTTACAGTTTTGATCATGATAAAACTCCTTTAAGAAATAAGGATTTAGAATGGGGAGTGTGTTACTCCCCATTCTTTAAATGCGTCGTTATTTTTTACTATCGATATACTTGAGCAGGTCTACAACTTTGTTTGAATAGCCCCACTCGTTGTCGTACCATGACACGACTTTGAAGAAGCGTTTTTCACCCTTGAGGTTGTTCTGGAGTGTGGCAAGGCTGTCATAGATTGATGTATTGGTATTGTGTACGATGTCGGATGAAACGATTTCCTCGTTGCAATAAGCCAGAACGCCTTTCATGTAGCTTTCCGAAGCCTTTTTCATGGCTGCGTCAATTTCTTCAATAGAGGTGTCTTTGTCCGCGCGGAATGTCAGGTCTACTACCGAGCCTGTGGGTGTGGGAACGCGGAAGCTCATACCGGTGAGTTTGCCTTTGGTAGAGGGAAGCACTTCGCCTACGGCTTTTGCCGCGCCTGTGGTTGACGGAATGATATTGATTGCCGCAGCGCGTCCGCCTCTCCAGTCTTTCTGGGAAACGCCGTCTACGGTTTTCTGGGTAGCGGTATAGGAGTGAATTGTGGTCATAAGACCTGTTTCAATCCCAAAGCCTTCTTTAAGTATCACATGAACTATTGGCGCAAGACAGTTTGTGGTGCAGCTTGCGTTGGACAGTACATGATGTTTCGCCGAATCGTATTCCTCATTGTTAACGCCCATGACGATAGTTTTAATCGGTTTGGAATCATCGCCCGATTTACCCGGCGCGGAAATAATGACCTTTTTTGCCCCGGCGGCAATATGCCCGTAAGCTTTTTCGTTTGTATAAATACCGGTGGATTCTACCACATAGTCGATCCCCAGATCTTTCCAGGGAAATTGATCGGGCGTCAGTCCCTTACCGGACAGACATTTAATTTTGTGACCGTTGACCACAAGAACATCATCGCCATCGGTGCCGATATCGGCTTTCATCTGACCCTGAGTTGAGTCATATTTTAACTGATAGGCAAAGTACTTTGCGTCGGTGGAAAGATCAACCACCGCTACTACGTCAATTTTGTCTTTTCCCAGTAATCCCTGCCCTACCAGAGCCTGAAATACCAGACGTCCAATACGTCCAAAACCATTAATCGCAATTTTCATAACAAGTCCTCCTTAATTTGATTCAATTTTCTATACAGTATACTAAATTAAGATTATTGTCAATATGAGCGAAAAACAAAGCAATTAGGCAATATGTGCATATTTGACGAATTATTGTAGGAAATGACTAAATTGACGCTGATAAAGGGAAATTAAAACAAAAGGTTTTAACTTTTTAATAATCATGCGGACTGCGTATCTAAAGGAGTGTATTTTGACATTGCTTCAAAATGTTTGTCATGTACAATCAGTTTCAAGCCGTTTTGTATGCAATTTTGAGCGATAATAATATCGGAAATTCCTATGTTATTGTTTCCGTGTTTTAAATTAAGAAGTTGTATACTGCGTATTTCCTGCCAATCAACGTCAAGCATATATTTACTGATATTGTTCAATAAATCAGCCAATTCAAATTCTTTTTTGTGAATGATTGACGGAAGCAATTCCGACAGAATAATATCATTTGTACATATAGTATTAGTATTAATCATGTCTGTTATAAATGAGTATTTTTTATTTCCTCTGAAATATTCAATCCATGCGGAAGAATCAACAAGATTATTCATCGTTTTCTCAACTTGTCAAGATTAATGTCCAAGTCCAGTTTTCCAAAATAGTTTGTTATCCCTTTAATTTTTTCACGTTGAATTACATTATTTAAAGCGAATTTTATCAATTCTGTTTTTGTGGAAATTTTTGTTAAAGACATTGCTTCATTTACAAGGGTGTCAGGCAACTCTAAAGTAGTTCGCATATAATCTCCTATGCATATAATAATACATTTTTATATGCATTGTCAAGGGGTTTTATGCATATATAGGCAATTATCTCCTTACGTATATTATTTAAGAATATGAAAAAACATTGAATTTGGAATTGAAATATTTTTATAGATTTGGTAAAATTAAAAATGCAATCGGAAAGAAATTACCTTACCTGTTAATATTTAATTATAAAAAAGTTTAATAAAAAAAAGAGTACAGAATATGATCAAATCATTCAAAGACAAGGAATCAGAAAAGATTTTTCAAGGGCAAATTTCCCGAAAATTTCCGGCAAGCTTACAAACCCGCTCTTTCAATAAACTCGCAGCTATCCATGCATCGAAGACACTAGACGATTTAAAATCGCCGCCCTCAAATCATCTGGAACAATTAAAAGGCGACCGTTCGGGTCAGTATTCCATACGAATAAATGATAAATATCGTATATGTTTTAAATGGAAAGACGGAATCGCCGATGACGTTGAAATTTTGGATTATCATTAATTTGAAAAAGCGTTTGTACCTCAACCGAGCCCGATAGCTATCGGAGCGGAAACACTGTAAGGTTCTTCTCTTGACATTCTGTATTCCGTAGTATAGAATACGGAAAATGAATAGTAAATATATAATACTGGATCATGTTGGGAAAATCCTTTTAGAGGAATTTATGGAACCTTACAAATTATCCCAAAACGCTCTTGCTAAAGCCATAGGCGTAGCTCCCAGCCGTATTACAGATATAGTAAATGGACACAGAAGCATTACAGTAGATACCGACTTGCGTCTAACCCGTCTTTTTGGTCTTTCAGAAGGGTATTTCTTACGTTTGCAAGAACATATTGAAACTACTCTTACAAAACAAAAAATAAACGCTGAACTTAAAAAGATAGTTCCCTTAAAAAAGATTGCTTAAAAAACCGTAGGTTTTTTAGCACAGAACTCAGGAACGTACCAGCCGGAAGCCGATGCCGCTGCTGCTACCCTATGGTTACATTGGTAAGACTTCTGCAATTAGAAAAAGCCTCCTCATAAATTCTGGTTACATTGTCCGGTATGGTTATGCTGGTAATGCTCTTACCTTTAAAAATTCCCGCCGCAATGCCGGTAACAGGTAAATTCTGTATTCGCGGAGGAATACGGATTTCTTCTTTTGAACCAAGATATTCGGCAATAATTACACCGCCTCTTACTTCTTTATCCCAATCAATCCTAAAATCACTTTCGCTGTCATATGATTGCGCATTTGTAATAACCGCTATTACCGCCATAAAGATAATCATTAAAACTGTTCTCTTATTCATTTAAAATTCCTTCTTTAAATAAACTGTAAAAAAATTCTAATACATCCTCACCTGCCCCTTCTCTCTTTCAATCGTAGTAATCCTGCCATGTCCGGGATAAACTTCGATACTTCCGTCAAGTTCAAAAAGACGGCGGAGGCTTAAGGCTAGGGCGCTTGAATCGCCGCCGGGGAGGTCGGTGCGTCCGAAGCCGTCGGCGAATAATGTGTCGCCAGAGAAAAGAACGCCCGCTTCCTTGTCCCAAAAGGCGGCGCTTCCGGGGGTGTGCCCGGGAAGATGAAGGACGGTAAAGGTACCGATTGTACTGCCTTCTTCAAGAAGAATGTCAGCCGAGGGCATCTCGCTCCAACTCATGTCCAGCATTGACGTATCGCCGATTGCGGCTTTCATACTTTCTTTGTGAACATTTAACGAATCGGGACCAAGGTATTCGCTGTCCTGATTGTGAATGGCGACTTTAAGCTTGCCGGGGAACGCCGCGACAAGATACGGCAGGGCGCAGATATGGTCAAAATGTCCGTGAGTCAGTAAAATATATTTAGGCTTTAGCTGTGATTTTAACAGAGCGGAAATAATTAAATCGGATTCATCTCCGGGATCGATAATCGCGGCTGTACCGTCGTTAAACGGGTAAATCCAGCAATTTGTCGCTATGGGACCCACTGTCAGTTTTATTATTTTTTCTTTGGACATGGAGGGATAATACCACGAGATTATCAATTTTTCTAGTCATCTTTTTAATTGTTATTTTCTGGTACGCCCTTGTTCCCATCACAGGCGGCTTTTTAAACCGCTACAAATGGAAAAGATTCAGAAACCGATTTAATATCCTGCGTTTAAGCCCCCTTCTAAACTACAGTCAATACCGCAAATTGGACGGCGATGGCGGTATTTTTAGATTTTCAGGGGGGATTGAATCAATAACGGACGGGCATACTCTTTGGGTAAAAAGCGATGATTTGACTATTCCGGTTTCCATCGCAAAAACCAAATGCTTCCTTTTGCCGATACATGACGGAGAGGGATTCCCCGAGGCTCCGCAGGAAATTCGATGGAACCGCGTTTCTACAATAACAGAGGGCGCAAAAGTATTTATCGCAGGTCTTATTAAAACACATGACGACAGATTGAGTTTTGTTTCAACAAAAGAACAGCCTTTAATGGTTATTTTTTACGATTGCGCGGATACCGAACTTGCGCAGGCGATTATCCGCGCGGCGAGAACGCGTAACGAATACTGGAACAGCATTACTCCCGTATCGCTTGTGATAGGCGCTCTTACTTTAATTTTTATCGCCGCAACTTACCTTGGCCGCCCTGCTTTCCGCTTAACCGTAATTTGCGCGTTATCCGCTGTTTTTATTCCCGTCCTTCCTGTTTTTCCGCCGGGGATTTTATTTACTTACCTTTACCGCAGACTTTCATGGGATTCAAGAAAATTAAGAGCTGATTATGATCTCGCGCGTTACGGACTTCTTCCCGGTTCCGCAGACAAACCCGCCGGTTATTTTGCGTTACGCGCATATACGCTGGAAATTCTTGCGTGGGGATTAATGCTTGCGAGCGTTTTTGTCAATATTGTTTTTATTTGCTTGATTCTTAATCTTTTACATATTATATCATTTTGAACTGTCGGCTTCGCTGTTTTTTGGTTTAGCGAAGTTGACCGTTAAAGTTCTTCCGCGGAATTTATGACCTGTAAGAGAAGTAATAATTTCATCGGCTTTTGTGTCTCTTACCTGCACAAAAGAATAATTGTCCAAAATGCGGATAACGCCGATATCTTCTCTCGCGGCGGAAGTTTTTGTCATAATAAGCGTAATAACTTCTCTTGGAAAAAGTCTGCGGTTTTTGCCGATGCTGATAAAAAGCATTTTTGATTCTTCTTCCGGCAGATTTATCTCAGGCGCGTCCTGAGTATTTTTTTCTTTCGGTTTTTGCTGCCTTTCCGTTATCCGAGAACTGCTAGTTCCGGGGCTGTCTTTTCGCGTACTGTCCGCGGAGCGCGGACTTGGCGTCTCTCTCTTGTCATAGTACATAAAAAGCCACGCCGCCGCCCACGAACGTTTAAAAAGTGAAATTTCTTTTTTATATAGTTTATAGTATTCATGCAGGAGGGAAATATCGGTATCGGAATTAAATTTTTCTTGAATTTCTTTAAGGTTGCGTTTTGCTTTTTCCTTGTCAAAAGGCATTTCAACCTCCGCCGCCATTTATAGTCTGTATAGCGCCGTCAGGATTGTATTTTAATTCGGTAACTTTTAAACTGCGAAGCCATGTCGTGCCGCCCGAAGGACCGCAGTCGTGGTGGAAAAGATACCACTTACCTTTGTATTCCGCAATCGCGTGGTGGGTTGTCCAGCCGACTACGGGCGTCAATATCACTCCCTGATATGTAAATGGTCCGTAGGGATTGTCGCCTGTGGCATAGCATAAAAGGTGGGTGTCGCCTGTCGAATAAGAGAAGTAATATTTCCCGTTGTATTTGTGCATCCAAGACGCTTCAAAGAAACGCTTTTCCGTGTCGCCTTGGGTAAGCGGTTTTCCGTCTTTACCAAGAATGACAACGGGGCGCGGTTCTTCGGCAAACTGTAGCATATCCGCGCTTAATTTTGCCACTCTTGCGCAAATCGCGGGTTCGTTATCAGCGGGGAATGTTCCTCCGGTTTCCAAAGCCTTGTTGTCCTTGTAGCGTTGAAGCTGACCGCCCCAAATACCGCCAAAGTATATGTAATACTCGCCTTTATCTTCAAATACGCAAGGATCGATACTGTAACTGCCGCGAATCGGGTCGTTCTGAGCCTTAAATGGTCCTTCGGGACGGTTTGCGACAGCGACGCCTAGGCGGAAAATGTCATTTTTATCTTTTAATGAGAAATACAAGTAGTATTTGCCTTTTTTGCAAGCCACATCGCTGTCCCATAACTGGCGGCCTGCCCAGGGAATATCTTTAACTTCTAAAATTATGCCGTGATCTTTTATCTTTCCGTTATCCGCGTCTTCCAAAGAAAAAACATGGTAATCTTTCATATCGAAGTGATCGCCGTTATCATTTTCGGCGATGCCGCTTTCCCGGTCGTGGGAAGGGTAAATAAACAACTTACCTTTAAAAACATGAACGGCAGGATCTGCCATGTAGTCGTCAGGAAATAAATATCTCATTCTTTTAAAATATCAGGAAACCTTAATTTTTGCAAGTGTTGAATTGTTTTTATTAAAAAAGTATATTGAAACTATGAACTCTATTGAACTTGCGAAAGCCTATGATCCCAAATCTTTTGAGGATCGTATCTACTCTATGTGGAAAAATTCAGGCGCATTTGCGCCGGAGTCCGCGGCGGACAGTACGGGTAAACCTTTTGTAGTGGTAATTCCTCCGCCGAATGTCACAGGCGTTCTTCACGCCGGACACGGGCTTAACAACAGTTTACAGGACATTATTGTCCGTTTCCACCGCATGACAGGCGTACCCGCCCTTTGGGTTCCGGGAACAGATCACGCCGGCATTGCCACTCAAAACGTGGTGGAACGCAAGTTAAAGAAAAACCGCCGCGAAATCGGGCGCGAGAAATTTCTTGAAGAGACATGGAAGGTAAAAAACGAACACCACGCGACTATCTCAAAACAGCTTGAAAAAATCGGGGCAAGCCTTGACTGGAAACGCGAACGCTTTACTATGGACGAAGGGCTTTCCCGCGCCGTGCGCGAAGTTTTTGTCACCCTTTACGAGCGCAATCTTTTATACAAGGGAAACTATCTTGTAAACTGGTGCGCTTCCTGCGGAACCGCCCTTGCGGACGATGAAGTTGATCATAAAGACACCAAAGGGAAAATGTACCATATACGCTATTATTTCACCGATGATAAAGAGAAGTATATTGAGATTGCCACAACGCGCCCTGAAACACTGTTAGGCGACACTGCCGTAGCCGTCCACCCTGAAGACGAGCGCTATACCAGGCTGAAGGGCAAAACCTTGCGCCTTCCTCTGACGGAGCGTGATATTCCGCTGATTTTTGATTCTTATGTTGAGCGCGGCTTTGGAACGGGAGCGTTAAAAGTAACTCCTGCACATGATCCAAACGACTGGGAACTTGCTAAGAGGCACAATCTTTCAATTATCAATATTCTCAACCCCGACGGTACTCTTAATAATGAAGTGCCGGAAAAATACCGGGGGCTTTCAGTATTGAAGGAAAAGAAGGCGGTAAATGAAGAATCGAAGGCAAGGGCGGCGGTAATTGAAGACCTTAAATCAGGCGGCTGGTATGTGAAGGATGAGCCGCTTAATCACTCAGTCGGGGAATGTTACCGCTGTCATACGGTAATAGAGCCGTTTCTCTCCGAGCAGTGGTTTGTCCGCATGAAGCCGTTAGCTGAAAAGGCGTTAGCCTGCTGGCAGAAAGGCGAGATTATTTTTTATCCTAAAAAATGGGAAAACACATATAAACACTGGATGGAAAACATAAGGGACTGGTGCGTCAGCCGCCAACTGTGGTGGGGGCATAGAATCCCGGCTTGGACTTGCGCGGACTGCGGCAAAATGACAGTTTCACGTAACGACATTGATACATGCCCTCACTGTAAGAGCAAAAACATCGAACAAGACCCCGACGTACTTGACACATGGTTTTCAAGCTGGCTGTGGCCCTTCAGTACTTTAGGCTGGGAGAACGCGGATTGCGACACTAATGATTTTAAAAAGTATTACCCGACAAGCGCTCTTATCACAGCTTACGACATTATCTTTTTCTGGGTATCAAGAATGATAATGGCGGGACTTGAGTTTACAGGCAAAGCGCCGTTCCGCGACATTTACATTCACGGGCTTGTGCGCGACAAACAGGGACGCAAAATGAGTAAGTCTCTTGGCAACGGAATTGATCCGCTTGAACTTGTGGACGAATTCGGCTCGGACGCCATGAAGTTTACGCTCAGCTTTATGTGCGCCCAGGGACAGGACATTCTTGTTGACAAAGACTCTTTTAAAATGGGGACAAAATTCGCGAACAAGGTGTGGAACGCAAGCAGATATATTTTGATGAATCTTGACGGTCGCAATTTACAGGAAAACCCCGCGTTAACCCCCGCGGATAAATGGATATATTCCCGGTTAAACGGCGCGGCAAAGTCGATGAGAGAAGCGTTTCTTTCCTACCGCTTCAATGACGCGGCTCTTACAGCCTACGAATTCTTTTGGAACGATTACTGCGACTGGTATGTTGAATCGACAAAACTTTCCATGAAAGACGGGGATAATGCCGAAAAAGATCGCATTACGACAGTGCTGTTGGACATACTGTCGCAATCGCTGCGCCTTCTCCACCCTCTCCTGCCCTTTGTGACGGAGGAAATCTACCAAAAATTACCCGAAAACTTTAGGCGCTCAGGAACAAAGGCGCAAAATAAAACAGGGCAGGAAAATCTTCTTATAAACGCTCAATATCCTCTTTACGATGAAAAACGCAATGACCCATTGCAAGAGAAAAATTTTGCCGCGCTCCAATCGCTGGTTGGAATGGCGCGTACTCTGCGAAGCGAATGCGGCATAACGCCTGAGAAAAAACTCCGCCTGCTGTTAAGATCAAGCGCGGAATTGGAAAAGCCGTTTAGGGAGAACGAAGGGCTTATTAAACTTTTGGCAGGCGCAGGCGAATTACAGATTGAAACCGCAAGCGGCGCGTCAAGCGAAAGACCCTCAGGTTCTATCGGTCTTGCTGGAACAGGTTTTGAAATTTTTGTTTTTGTAGCGGAGGCGGTGGATACAGCCGCGCTTAAGAAAAAGTTATCGGCGGATCTTGAAAAAGACAGAAAATATATCGAAAGCCTTCGCGCGAAACTTGCCAATGAGCAATTTGTTAAAAACGCGCCTAGCGAGCTTGTCGAAGAACAGAAATCAAAGCTGGAAGAATCCGCAAAGAGAACGGAAAAACTTGCCGGTTATTTAAGGGATTTATAGATGACGACAGAACAAATGCTGCAAATAAGCGGTATGCATCTTGCGCCGTATATTCAAGTTGCCACGCATTTAATCGGTAAATCGCGCGAAGGCGGCGGGAATATGTTTCGTCATCAAATTGATACTATGGGGATTCTTATCGACTACGGCTATACTAATTCAGTATTGCTTAAAGCTTCGCTTGTTCACGACGTACTTGAAGACATCCCCGATTTTAATCACAATATTTTACTTTCTATTGACAATGAAAGCCGCGCCGTTTATAACCTTGTTCTTGAAGTTACGCGAAAACACAACGAATCAAAACCGGATTTTCTTACGCGCATATATGAAAACGCTTCTTTTGACGCTAAAACTTTAAAAGTCGCGGATCGTATTTCCAACATGATTTCTCTTGGATTTGTAAACAACCTTGCCTTTGTAGAACGTTATATAAATGAAACGGAAAAATATCTTCTTCCTCTTGCCTCGCAAGTTAACACTTATATGTTGATAGAACTTACAGATCTTGTAAAAACAAAACATAAATATCTGGAAGATTTGAAACGACAATGACAAAACCGCCCTTTCTGCCCCAAATACATTCTCCTGACGATATAAAAAAATTGACGTTACGCGAATTAAATGCGCTGGCGCAGGAAATAAGAGATTATATTGTTTCTACAGTTTCAAGTAACGGCGGGCATTTATCTTCTAACCTTGGAATAGTGGAACTGACAATCGCCCTTCACCGCGTATTTAACTCCCCCGCCGATAAAATTGTCTGGGACGTGGGACATCAATGTTACGCGCATAAACTGATAACAGGACGCTATGACTCGTTCTCATCTCTTCGCAAAAAAGGGGGAATCGCGGGTTTTCCCAAGCGCAGTGAAAACCCGCACGACGTTTTTAACACAGGGCACGCCTCCACGTCAATTTCCGCCGCGCTTGGACTTTTGGCGGCTGACAGAATACAAGGCGGCAATTCCCGCGCGATAGCGGTAATCGGAGACGGCGCGCTCACAGGCGGAATGGCGTATGAAGCGCTGTCCCACTGCGGACACCTGGGACTTCCGTTAATCGTAATATTAAACGACAATAAAATGTCCATTAGCCGAAATGTCGGCGGGCTTTCAAAATATTTAAGCCGGCTTTCCATGAAAAAAAAATATCAAACTTTCCGCAGACTTTTTGACGAGACAGCGAAAAAAATCCCGCTTATAGGCAACGCGTTTTTTAACATGATAGTCAGACTTAAAAGGGCGGTTAAAGCGGTTTTTTATATCGACAACTTTTTTGTAGACCTTGGATTTGAGTATGTCGGACCGATAGGCGGACACAACATTCACGCCCTTATCAGCGTATTGGAAGACGTGCGCAAAATAAGCCGCCCCGTTGTAATTCACATAATTACGCGCAAAGGCAAGGGCTACGGTTATGCGGAAGACGATCCCCACAGTTATCACGGCGTAGGCTCTTTTTCCGTTGACGGCGGAATTGAACAGAGTAATATCAATCATAAAACTTTTACTGAAAGTTTTGCAAACTGTCTGCTTGAGGCTGCAAAAAAAGACAACCGTATAGCCGCTGTTACCGCCGCCATGAAAACAGGCACGGGACTCTCCGCCTTCGCCGATACTTTTCCAAACCGTTTTTTTGACGTCGGTATCGCGGAAGAACACGCCGTTACTTTTGCCGCGGGTCTTGCGGCGAAGGGATTGCGTCCGGTAGTCGCGATTTATTCCACATTTATCCAGCGCGCGGTAGATCAGGTAATTCATGACGCGGCTCTTCAAAAACTGCCCGTAGTTTTCGCGCTGGATAGATCGGGGTTTGTAAGCGTAGACGGCGAAACCCACCAGGGACTATTTGACATAACGCTCTTTCGCAGTGCGCCTAATATGACTCTCCTCTGCCCCGCAAGCGATAACGAAATGAAGCTTATGCTGGATTACGGAATAAATCGTGAAACATGTCCTGTCATTATTCGTTACCCGAAAGCGTTATGTCCGCAAGAGACAGAAGCTTTTTCACAACCGCTTGAGAAAGGGCGAGGAACATGGGTTTCAATGAGCGGGAACAATCAAGTTTGCCTTGCATTTACCGGAGGTCTTTACAGGGAAGCTGTTTCAGCGGCAAATTTATTGAAAGAACAGGGAATAGAAACGGATTTGTATAATCTTAGGTTTTTAAGACCGGTTGACGAAGATTATTTAGCGGACATTATGAACAAGTATAAACTCGTAACGTTTATTGAAGAAGGAATGAGAGAAGGCGGCTTTGGCGAGTACGCGCAGGCTCTTGCGCGCAGACGCGGCTGCAAGGCAAAAACGGCAAGTTTTGCCGTAGAAAGCGTCTTTTTGGAAGAAGATCTGTCTTTGGGCAGCCGAGAAGAACTGCTTGCTATTAACCAGCTTAACGGCAAAGGAATAGCGGAAACAATAAAAATAATATATAATACTATCTAATAATGACTTGGTTCCAATGGCTTATTTCAATATATGAGTATATCCGCCCCGTACTGGACGTTGTGCTTCTTGCCTTCATTCTGTACAAGGGCTATGAACTTCTGGAAAAAACTCAGGCTCTTCCTCTGGTTAAGGGAACGGGCTTTCTCTTCCTTGTCTACGGCATTGCGTGGCTTTTTAACCTTACAACCCTGCGATGGGTTCTTACAATAATCGCTCCCGGTCTTTTTATCGCGATTGCCATCGTATTCCAGCCTGAACTTAGAAAAATTGTTATGCGCCTTGGGCAGACTGAATTTTTCAAGCCAAACGCAGCGGCGCATATCGGAAAACTTGACGCCGTTGTAACCGCCGCGGAACTGTTATCTGAAAAACGAAGAGGGATGTTAGCTGTTTTTCCGCGAAAGATAAATTTAAAAAATATTATTGATACAGGGACAAGAATTAACGCGGAAATTTCATCAAGTTTAATCGTGGCTATTTTTGAATTTGACGGACCATTGCACGACGGAGCGATTGTTATCCACGGCGGAAAAATTATTTCCGCGGGGTGCTTTTTACCGCTTTCAGAAAGAATGGATATACGAAAAAATTTCGGCACGCGCCACAGGGCAAGTTTAGGTATGGCGGAACAATCAGACGCGGTTGTGCTTATTGTTTCCGAAGAAACGGGGGCGATTTCTCTTGCTTACGATTCAAAACTTTATTACGATTTGTCTTCAGCGGAAGTTACGCGCAAATTGATGGAACTGCTGGACAAGGGAAGCAGAAAGGAATCGGATCAAAAGGAACTTTCCAAAGAGGAAAGGGAGGTTATTGTTGAATAGATCAAGGCTTTTTACAATAATAGCGGAAAAATGGCCCGTTAAGGTTCTTTCTTTGGCGGCGGCGGTTATTATTTCCATTTTTTACAGAATGAGCAGTCTGGAAACACGTTTTTTTACTGTTCCACTGTTAGTCGAAACAAGCGATACTCTATCACCGGCGAATTCTTTTCCAAGCTCGGTGAAAATAACCATGCGCGGAGAAGCCGAGGGTATTCAGCCTATACTTGCGGAAGACATTGAAGCCTACATCGATCTTGGAAGATACGCAAACGAAGGAAGTTACAGAGTGCCTGTTCAAATCCGCAAAAAAGGACGCGCTCTTGGGGTTGAGCCGCTTGAAATATCCGTTATTCCCGTGGATATTCCTCTCCTTCTTGAACATAAAATGACACGTAACGTCAGCGTTTTTCCTGTAATACGCGGCTCAACCGCGGAAGGTTATGCGCTTACAGGTCAATCGCTCACCCCCGCAAGCGTAATTGTCGAAGGTCCGCGTTCAATAATTGACAGCCACATTGATTTTAATACCGAAACAATATATCTTGACGGACGGTATGAGGACTTTTCTGTAATGGTAAATATAAAAAATGATAACCCTCTGCTCTCTATTCACGGAAGCAATATTCTTGAATTTCGAGGTTCTATAAGCCGTATAGTGCGCGGAGCGCAGGAATATAATACGCATCAGGCGATAGATGAAGAAGAGCATTTATCAGGCGAGGAACAATGATTACGGGAATAGGCATTGATATAATCGAAGTTAAACGCATGGAACTCTGGCTCGATAAATCGGATCTCCTTAAAAGATATTTTCACCCGCAGGAGATAACGCTTGCCTTTTCCAGAAAAAAAAGCGCGGCTCAAACCCTTGCCGCAAGATTTGCCGCGAAAGAGGCGTTTGGAAAGGCTCTGGGAACGGGACTTGCCGGAATTGAATTAAAAGATATTATTGTAATTAACAACGATAAAGGGAAACCCGATATAAAATTAACAGGAACCGCTGAAAATGAATTTGAAAAATCGGGCGCCGATAAAGTACATCTTTCTCTTACTCATGAAAGAGAAAACGCAATAGCCATGATCGTTTTGGAGGGGGCGTAGAATGGTAAGGAGAAAAAAGAAAGTTGAAGACGAAGATAAAGAACTTAAATTAACTTATCTATCAAAAAAAGAATTTACCTGCCCCGTTTGTAACGCGCAATTCCGTAAAGAAGAGCTTTTTTCAGGCGGCGGCAGATTAATAGCGGGAAAACTTACGGATGAACTTCACAGACTTTACGATCCTTCAAAAAAATACGGAGTGATATTTCCCCTTGTATATGAATCAATTGTCTGCCCCGAATGTTGGTTTGCGTCCATGGAAAATGATTTTCCGCTACTGCCAAAAGAAAACGCTAAAAAGGCAAAAGACGACATGGAAAACCGCCAGAAAGATACTTTGTCTATTTTTCCCGGCGTCGATTTTCATGAAAACAGAACATTGATGGACGGAACGGCTTCATTGTATCTTACATTGCGCTGTTATGATTTCTACAATAAACCAAATTCCCCTACAATCAAGCAGGGGCTTGCGGCTATTCGCTGCGCGTGGCTTTTGGACGAGCTTAATACCAAATACCCCGATCAGCACTATGACTGGCTTGCAACTCTTTTCCGAAAAAAAGCGCATTATCTTTACAACGAGGCTCTTTCACGCGAGCAGAGCGGCAGAGAAACGCTTTCCGGCATAAAAGTTTTCGGTCCCGACACGGATAAAAATTACGCTTACGAAGGAATGTTATACATGTGCGCCTACCTTCGTTACAAATACGGTCCCGCGCACAGCGAAGAGGAAAGAAAATCGTCTCTTGAAGACGCGCGCCGTACAATCGCAAAGCTCTTCGGCATGGGCAAAGCGTCCAAAGATAAACCCGGCGCGTTTCTTGAACACGCAAGAAAACTCTACGACACAATCAATAAGGAACTTTCCGAAAACGAGTGATATGGAAAGGAATATCAAACTTACCATCGCTTATGACGGAACGGATTTTTGCGGATGGCAGAGACAGGAAAATGGAAGAACAGTACAGGGCGCTATAGAAGACGCGCTGGAAAAACTGCACGACCACCCGGTAAGCCTGACAGGTTCGGGCAGGACTGATTCAGGCGTTCACGCGGTGGGGCAAGTCGCCAATTTTTACACGGATATCGACAGTATTCCTCCCGACCGTTTTGCTCCCGCGCTGAACTCCTCCCTGCCCCGTGAGGTAAGAGTGCTTGAATCCCGCGAAACAGACAAGGAATTTCACGCTCGTTTCAGCGCAAAAGCGCGGATATACCGCTACCAATTTATCTGCCGTCCGCTCCTGCCTCATGAAAGCCGTTATAATTTACAATTACGCCGTTTTCCGCGCGTAGAGATTCTTAATGAATACGGCAGACTGCTTTTGGGAGAAACAGACTGCTCCATTTTTGCGGGCGCGGGGGACACAAGCGCTTCAAAAAACCGTTACGTTTACAGAGCGTACTTTTATATGGCGGGAGATACGCTAATTTTTGAAATATGCGCCAACGCCTTCCTTCGCAGCATGGTTCGCTCGGTCGCCGGAACCTTCCTTCACTACGAAGAAGCCGACACGCCGCCTGAGAAATTGCGTGAAATCATCGCGTCAGGGGAGCGAGCTCTTGCGGGTCCCACCCTGCCGCCTCAGGGACTCTTCCTGTGGCAAGTGGAGTACTGATAAAAATAATTTTTTCTAAAAACCTATTGACAAGTTTATAAAAAAACTTCATTGTTCACATAGACGAAACATCTGGACGGCTCGGGATGATGCCGCGCCGTGAAGCCCGGCGCATTGCTCCTGAAGGGAGGCTGGAAGGAATATATTGATAGGTAGCAATGTTGTCATCAACGGGATTTGTAAATCCTTTGGTGATTTCGAAGTGCTCAAAAATGTGAGCCTGGAAATTAAAAAGGGAGAATTTTTCTCCCTGCTGGGACCGTCGGGATGCGGGAAAACTACGTTGTTGCGCATAATTGCCGGTTTTGAACATCCTGATGAAGGGACTCTTACCCTTGATGGTAACAATGTGCTTTCGCTTCCTCCGAACAAGCGCCATACAAATACGGTATTTCAAAATTACGCTCTGTTTCCCCATCTGTCAGTTTATGAAAACGTCGCTTTCTCTCCGCGCCTTAAAAAACTTTCAGAATCGGAAATAAAAACAAAAGTTGAACAATATTTAAATCTTGTCCGTCTTGAAGGACACGCGGATAAAAAACCCAATCAGTTATCGGGCGGACAAAAACAAAGAGTTGCTATAGCACGCGCTCTCATTAATGAGCCGCGCGTTCTTCTGCTTGACGAACCTCTTTCCGCCCTTGACGCGAAACTGCGCCAGCACATGCTCATAGAACTTGATCGTATCCACGATGAAATCGGCATAACGTTTATTTATGTAACGCACGATCAACAGGAAGCGCTTTCCGTCTCAGATCGCCTTGCCGTTATGAACCTCGGCGATATTTTACAAATAGGCACGCCTCATGAAATTTACGAAAGCCCCTCTACGGATTTTGTCGCCCGTTTTATCGGAGAGACAAATCTGTTTGACGGCGTAATTACAAGCGTAGAAAAAGTAAAAATTAATGAGAACAGCGATGAAATGGAATATCTTGCGGAAGTGGAAATTCCGGAGTTAGGCAAAATAAAAGTTACCGATATTGACGAAGTACAAGTAGGACAGCGGGTAAGTTTTACAATAAGACCCGAAAAAATAGCAATCACCAAAGAAATGCCGACTACTAAACGTCCCTATATAAATCATTTTCAGGGGATAGTAGATGAACCTATTTATTCGGGTTTTCAGACAAAGTTTTATGTTAAAGTGCAGGACAAAATTCTTATCCGCGTAATAAAACAGCACGCTAATTATTCAGACGAGGGACCGGATATCCGCTGGAAGGATTCCGTTTTCCTTTCATGGAGCGCCGTTGATGGCTACATTGTCGAGGTTAAAAATTGAACCTAAAGGCAAAGAAAAATTACGGTCCTTTATACTCAGCCCCAATGGCTATTTGGTTCACTCTCTTTTTTCTTGCGCCGATCATCATCATCATTATTTACAGTTTCTTAAAAAAAGGACTTTACGGCGGAGTAGAAAATAATTTCTCGCTTGAAGCGTATCGCTATCTTGGCGACTCTGTATTTTTAAGCATTACCCTGCGTACAATAATAACTTCATTAATCGCGACAGTAATTACTATTTTAATCGCCCTCCCCTGCGGCTACTTCATGGCAAGAAGCAAAAATCAAACTTTACTGCTTCTGCTTATCATTATCCCCTTTTGGACAAATTTTCTTATCAGGGTATTCGCGTGGATGACTATTCTGGGAAACAACGGCTTTCTTAATGAAATGTTATCCCGCATTGGAATAGTTAAGGATTATATTCCCTTCCTTTACAACCAAAAAGCCGTAATTCTTGTTCTGGTTTACATGTATCTGCCCTACGCAATTTTGCCTTTGTTCTCAACCATAGATAAATTTGATTTTTCTCTATTGGAAGCGGCGCGTGATCTCGGCGCGAATAAACTTGTGTCGATGATAACGATACTGCTTCCAAATATCCGCGGCGGCATCTTTACCGCCGTGCTTTTTACATTTATTCCCATTTTCGGCGCATACGCCGTTCCGCTTCTTGTCGGCGGCATGGATTCGTATATGCTTGGAAACATAATCGCCGACCAGCTTTTAAAATCGCGTAACTGGCCGCGCGCCGCCGCTATTTCCATGGTTTTAACCGTGGTAACCACAATCGGCGTTGTGTGGATGATGTATATGCAGAAAAGAGACGCTGCAAAAAGAACAGAAAATAAAAAACTTAAAACAATAGCGGAGGGGGTATAAATTGGGTCAAAGCATAGCGGCAAAAATTATCACCTCTTTAAAACCCGCAAAAAATCTGGGAGAGGCGGCAAGGCACGCAAAACGCGCGTACAGACCGCGTGTTTCAATGTCGCAGACTGTTTTTGTGGGTACTATTATTTTTCTCTTTCTTCCGCTTGTTGTGCTTGTAGTTTATTCTTTTAACAGTTCTACAGGCATGAATTGGACGGGATTTTCCCTGCGCTGGTATCAAAGGCTTTTAAGCTCGCGGGAATTGTGGCGGGCTTTAAGAAACAGTCTTATAATCGCCGTATCATCGGCGGCTACAGCGACAGTTATCGGCACTGTCGGCGCTATCGGAATTAACTGGTACAGGTTTAAGATGCGCGGCTACGTTCAGACAATTTCCTTTCTGCCAATGATTCTGCCGGAAATTATCATCGGAGTTTCACTTTCAATTTTCTTTGCCGGCATCGGCATCCCTCTTGGGCTTTTTACAATCTTTGTCGCGCATACGACATTTAACCTTCCCTTTGTGTTTTTAATGGTCATGGCGCGGCTTGATGAATTTGACTTTTCAATAATAGAAGCCGCCGCCGACCTAGGCGCAAGTGAAAAAGAAACGCTTTTTAAGGTAACTCTTCCAATTTGTATGCCGGGAATAATTTCCGGTCTTCTTACCGCGATAACGCTGTCGCTGGAAGATTTTGTTATCACTTTCTTTGTAGCCGGTCCCGGCTCTTCCACTCTGCCGATTTTTATATATTCGGCTATCACAAGAAAGGGCGGTATTACTCCGCTTATAAGCGCGCTTTCCGTCGCTATGATTTTGGGCACTGTATTTCTCTGCATCATGCTTAGAAAATTCTTAAAGTACATTGCCGCTAAATGAGTGAATAAGTCTCGTTGAGACTTGAAAAATATTTTTCTTTGGAGGATTTTTATGGAGGAAAAGAAGGAACTACCCTTTTCGGACACGGTCTCTAGTCAGACTCAAGGAGGCTTACCGAAACAAGAAAAAAGCGCTGCGCTTAAAATAGCGGCAGTATGTATATTGAGTCTGATTATTTTGTTGACGGGAAGCTGTGAGAAAAAGCAAAAGCTTTACATTTACAACTGGACGTATTACACGCCGGATTCCGTAATTGAAAAGTTTGAGAAAGAGTACAATGTCAGGGTAATTTACGACGAATTTGCGTCTAACGAGGACATGTACGCAAAACTTAAATCAGGAGGAAGCGGCTACGATATTGTTTTCCCGTCGGCGGATTACACGTCAATAATGATCAAGCAGGATATGCTTGAAAAAATAGATAAATCGTTAATTCCGAACCTGATAAACATAGACCCGGTCGTTCTTAAATTCGCGGTGTACGATTCAAATATGGATTATTCCGTTCCCTATTACTTCGGCGCGGCGGGCGTATGCGTAAATACGGAAAAAGTTCCAAATTATGAAAAAAGCTGGTCTATCTTCGCAAGAGAAGATCTTCGCGGACGCATGACAATGTTAGACGATATGCGCGAAGTAATGGGCGACGCTCTTGCCTTTTACGGTTATTCGGTTAATACTACAAATAAGGATCAGATAACGAAAGCAAGAGACCTTATCAACAATTCATGGAAACCCAACCTTGTAAAATTCGATGCCGACGCTTTCGGCAAGGGTTTTGCCAACGGAGAGTTTTGGGTTGTTCAGGGGTATCCCGAAGTAGTTTTTGAAGAAATTGCCGAAGATGAAAAAATGCTGGCAAACACTGTTTTCTTCTATCCAAAAGAAGGCGGTCCCGCATATATCGACAGCATGTGTATTTTGAAGGGATCAAAAAACGTAAAACTTGCGCATCAATTTATCAACTTTATTCACAGACCGGAAATTTACGCCGAGTTTGCTGATGAGTTTGGTTTTCCGGCAACGGCAAACGTGCCTGCCCGCAAGTTTAAAAAAGGAGCTCCGATGTACGAGGCGGAGGATTTATTAAATACGGAAATCAAGTTTGATCTTGGTTCCGATTTAGACCTCTACAATGACGCTTGGTTTAACTCCATAAGGGCAGGCGAATAGCGCTAACCCAATCCGGAGACACCATAGATTTACACGGCAAACCCTGTCAGAAATGGCAGGGTTTGTTAATAGGAGGTGATGATGGGAAAAAAGATCATCATGTATTTTTCGGTTTTGGCGGTGTTATTGCCTGCCATTTTATCTTGTAATTCAAAAGAAAAATTGTACATTTACAACTGGACGTATTATACACCTGAGTCTGTAATAGAAAAATTTGAAAGCGAAAACAACTGTAGAGTTATTTACGATGAATTCGCGTCTAACGAAGATATGTACGCCAAGTTAAGAGCGAACAAGGGCAAACGCGGCGGTTACGACGTAGTATTTCCTTCTAAAGATTATGTCCCTATAATGATCCGGCAGGAAATGTTGGAAAAATTAGATCATTCAAAATTATTTAATCTTAAAAATATCGATCCGGAAGTGCTTAAAAGAGCAAGTTACGACCCGGACATGGAATATTCAGTGCCTTATTTTTACGGCGCGGGCGGCATCATAGTAAACACATCAAAAGTTCCCGACTATGAAAAAAGCTGGTCAATCTTCGCAAGAGAAGACCTTCGCGGACGCATGACAATGTTAGACGACATGCGCGAGGTATTAGGCGGCGCTCTGGCGTTTCTAGGCTACTCCGTCAATTCGACGAATCCGGCTCAAGTTGACGCGGCAAGAGACCTTGTAAACTATTTATGGAAGCCGAATCTTGTAAAATTCGACGCTGAATCCTTTGCAAAAGGTTACGCGAACGGAGATTTTTGGGTCGTCCACGCCTTCCCCGAAGCTGTCTTTGAAGAAGTCTCAGGCTCCCAGTTAATGGAATCGACGGTCTTTTTTATCCCCAAAGAAGGCGGTCCGTCCTATATCGACAATATGTGTATATTGAAGGGAGCCAGAAACGTCGATCTCGCCCATAAATTTATCGATTTTATCCACAGAGCGGAAATTTACGCTGAATTTGTAGATAATTTCGGACTTCCGGCTACTGTAAATGTCCCGGCGCGTAAATATAAAAGGGGCGTTTCCCTGTACTCGGAAGCCGATCTGCTCCACACCCAGCTTGTGGAGGACATAGGCGAGTCTTTGGAACTGTACACAAACGTGTGGTTTAACTCAATTCGTATCGGGGACTGAGGGTTGCCCAAGAATTTTACCACGAACCACACGAACCAACACGAACAGGGGAAAAGGGGTTTACATTATTTTGGGTTTTTGCTATATTTTGGGTATCTGCCCCTGCAAGGGCTTTTTTAAGGAAGGATAATATGTCACGGACTTGTGATATCTGCGGAAAACATACAGTCACCGGCAACAAAGTAAGCCATGCGAAAAACCACACCCGCAGAACATGGAAACCCAATCTGGTAAATGTAAAAACCGAAATAGGCGGCACTACAACAAAACTTAAAATCTGCACAAGGTGTCTTAAAAGCGACTATATTACAAAAAAAGTCTAAACTGTCCCATGACAGACCCCGGACTGTTACAAACATTAGATTATATCCTCAATAAAAGCGACGCCGCTTCTATTGACGCGATAGCCGAGGCTGTAGTCCGCAGAAAACGCGATTTAACGATTTTTAACTCAGTGGGAAATATTCCCGACCCGCAAAAAATGACCAAAGAGATAACTGCACAAATCAACGCCGGTATTGGCGGCAGTCTTGAAAGTATGAAAAAATCCGTTCAGGATATGATTAACAACATACTGAAGGAACACGCTCCTGAGCTTGACGAAAAACAGAGAGAAGAATTGTGCCAAGCATGGCTGCCAGACAGAGCCGAGAAAAAAAGCTCAAGTAGCGGGTTACCGCCCGACGTACTTCTTTCCATGATCGAACAATTTATTTCTTTCTCTCACGGCGAGATGAAAGAATCTGTAGATAAAAACCTTCGCGAAAAAATAGGCGCATGGCCTGAGCGCTACTGGAACAGTTTTCCGCCTGTTGTACAGCAAATAATAACTGATTACCTTAAAGATAAAATAAATGAAAAAGATTTTAAGAGCAGGGTTTGTATCGCCCTTGGGGTTTAGTACTTAAACTCACTCCCCCCGATAAACTCGCGCAGAATACTTGTCCCCGGCACATATTGGGGCGGAATTGGGATAAAGTTTTCAAGGAAGGCTAGCAGTCTTACCGCTTCGGCGTATTCTGTCATGCCGGGTTTTATTACGCGTAACAGCGGGTCTGCGTAGTATTTTAAAACTGAAAGTTCGTAATCAAGCGCGGAATTAAGCGTGGCGTCGGCGGTGCCTTGGAACGGGAAAATGTGCTTGCGCTCTCCCGCTTGCACTTTTGGCCACATTTTTATTGTGCCCGCCGCCTGCATCCCTCTGAATTGGGAATCGCGCACCATACGCCTTAAAAGCCTGTTGTCGCTTGTGGGAATACGGTTGTGATCGTCAAGGTTTAATTGCGTTAACGCTGATATATAAACTTTAAACTTTGTTTTTCTGTCGATACTGTAAGTTAACGCGTCGTTAAGTCCGTGAATACCCTCGACAATTAATACATTATTGCTTTCTAGCTTTATCTTTCTGCCGCCTGTTGCCTTGCGGGTACCTGTTTTAAAATCGTAAACAGGAAGCGATATTTCCTCGCCGCGGTAGAGAGCTTGTAACTGCTCATTAAGGAAAGGCACGTCAAGGGCTTCCAAACATTCGTAATCCGGCTCGCCATTTTCATCTTTTGGAGTATCAGTAGTTCCCCTGTAATAATCGTCAAGGCTAATCGCGATTGGCTTTAAACCGGAAACCATCAATTCAATTTCCAGCCGTTTGGCGCTTGTTGTTTTTCCCGAACTGGAAGGACCGGCGATAAGTATCGTTTTGATATTTTCGCGTTTTTCACAAATAAGGCGGGCTACATCTCCAATCCTTCTTTCCTGATGTGTTTCCGCTATTCTGATATACTCCTGAAAATTCCTATTTGCAATACGCGCGTTTAGTTCCCCTACAACGCGCACACCGATAATCTTTCCCCATTTTTTATAATCGCTGTAAACATTAAAAAGATAAGGCTCGTCTTTAAAAGGCTCTATTACTCCTCCCTTGCCGGTTCCGGGGAAACGCAATAAAAAACCGTCCTGATACGGCATAAGTTCAAATGCGTTAAGAAGACCCGTTCGTGGAAGAAGCGGCTGAACATAGATATCCATGTAATTTTTACATTCGTTTACCTTGATAAGCGGGGAACTTCTATGTTCCAAAAGAAGCACTGTGTCTGTTTGGTTGTTTTTTTTGAATAACTGTAACGCTTCTTCATAAGAAAGATATTTAAACGTGATTGGAAGGTTTTCTTTTACAAGAGCGCGCATTTCATTTTCAAGCTCTTTAACATCGCTTTCTTTTGGCTTATCGCCTGAGCTTAACGTATAGTAATAACTGTTTCCAAGCGAGTGACCGACATACACGCCGTCCTGTGGATATATTTTCTGCGCCGCAATCGCAAGAACAAAAGAAAGTGTGCGGCGATAAACCGCAGAGCCTTCTTGAGAATCGATAAGAACAGGCTCTACCGACGCGTTCACAAGGAAAGTCGTTCCAAGCGGGCGTATCTCGTTATTTTCCCTGATAGCCGCAATTTTCTCCTGCGGAATGTCAAAATGCTCAATAAGAGTAGCGGCAATCGTGCTGTAAGGACAAGTTACGGTTTTTTGAGTGTTGGCAAATTTAATTTGTATGTTGTTCATATGGTTATTATAGCATAAAAAATGAATTTTTGGCGTAAAAAAACACAGAGAAATTGTTTTTTTTTGATTAGTATGATATAATACTTTATAATGTTTTTTCGGAGGGTATTTATGATAAAGAAATCTATTGTTTACGTATTGATAATTTTAATGTTGGGATTAAGCGCTTGTAAATCGTCGTCTGACCCTGACCCTGATCCTGAACTTAAAACAAAACCGGAAGAGCTTTATAAGCTCTGGTCATTTCCGCTTGGTGTAGCCGTTCCCGGAGCGAATACCAGCAATAGTCCAAACAACGACGCGTTTGCTGAAAACAATCAGCAATACCAGTTTCTTAAACATTTTAACGTAGTGGCGGCGGAAAATGAAATGAAACCTGAAAATGTAATGCCTTCATCAGAAGGCGGCGCATATAAATGGACAAATGCCGATAAGCTTGTTACTTATGCCAAAGCAAACGGCAAAAGAATTCGCGGTCATGTGCTTATATGGCATTCTCAAACACCGTCATGGTTTTTTCCATCTACAGGAACCGTAACGGAAAGAAAAACAAAGCTCTATGCAAATATGGAAAACCACATAAAGACCGTTTTTGAACATTTCCGCGGTGATATTGATTCATGGGACGTATGTAATGAAGTTGTTGATCAAGATGATCGTACTAACGGCGGCGCGCGAAAGGAATCCAACTACACAAAAATAATGGACGCTGCGGGGGCTACCGGAATGGATCGTTATGAATATGTAGTAAAAGCTTTTGAATGGGCGCGTAAATACGCAAATGAAAACGGCGGACAAAATGTTAAACTTTTTTTAACAGATTATGGCGTTGAAAGAGCATTCCCTGACGATGTTGCGGCAGGTAAAAAAAGCAAAATAGATATGTTTGAAGGATTGGTAGATTATTTAATTGAAAAAAACGCGCCTATTGACGGCGTTGGTTTTCAGGGACATTTCAGGCTTTATGATCATCCCGTATCACAAATTAGCGAAGGTATTGACAGGTTTGCCAAAAAAATAATAACACCCGGTAAAAAAATAATCATTCAGGTTTGCGAACTGGATTTCTCGGTTTTTAGTAACGCAAAAAATGAAGGTAACGCCAAAACTATTGCAAGCGATAAACTTGAAGAACGTTTGACAGATCTAGCTGCTAACTACCGTGCTTTCTTTGATATGTTTGAACAAAAATATAAAGAGAAAAAACTGGACATGGTACTTATATGGGGTATTGATGATGGTCACAGTTGGCTTAATGATCATCCCGTACCCGGAAGGACAGATTATCCCCTGCTTTTTGACAGAACTTATCAACCTAAAAAAGCGTTTTTAAAACTTACAGAGGGACGGTAGCGTACTGCCTTAATAACCGCGAACAAAGAGAGATGATGTCGCTCCCTTCGGACGCTGAGCTTGTCGAAGCGCTCGAAGGGAGCAAGGACGCTTCGACAGGCTCAGCGTCCTGATAACTACACGAATCAACTAACAACAACAAGATATGTACTAAAAGTTCGTGATGTTCGTAGCAGAATTTATTTTTTATTGCTCTCCTGAATCTTGCAGTTTTTGAATCAACTCCAGTTTAAGAGAGCGTAATTTATCGGTAATCGAAACTTTGTAAATATGCGGATTCAAAAGCCTTTTGTATGTCGAGTCAAAACTTTCTAGGTCGGCGGCGGCATAGGCTTTAACTTCCGCAAGCGAAGGCTGTTCTGCGGTCAGGACGCCGTTTTCTATGCGTTTTTTCAGCATCGCTGTCGCGCTTCCTTCGACGGTGTGTACAAAATGGCGGTAATCCGCGGAATGGTGCCAGAAAGTATAACTCTGTCCGTTTTTTATTTCATCGTTATCTTCGTCTATACCCAACACATCAGCTATCGCCGAGCCTGTCTTATCTCTGATTCGCCAAACTTGTTTTATACCGGGGTTTGTCGTCTTTTCGGGGTTATCTGAAAATTTCATAACGGGCGTTGTGCCTGCTTTCCCGCGGAGAGCGGCAAGTTTATACACTCCCGTAAAGGCGGAGGCGCTTGCTCCTGTTACAAGGCGGGTTCCCACCCCCCAGCTATTCACGGGCGCGCCGTCCTTCACAAGCGTTTCGATTATATTTTCATCAAGATCATTGGAGACAGTAATAAAAGCGTTTTTCAATCCCGCGCCGTCAAGCTGCCGCCTTACTTCCGTAGAAAGATACTGAATGTCGCCCGAATCAAGACGCACTCCGAAATTTTTTCCTCTGGCTGTAAGTTTTTTCCCCGACTTAATCGCGTTAATAATTCCGCTTTTTAATGTGTCATAAGTATCAATTAAAAAAATTGATCTGTCGGGGTACAGCGCGGCGTAGGCGTCAAAGGCGTCTTCTTCGTTATCGAATGACATTATCCACGAGTGAGCCATTGTTCCCATTACGGGGATACCGAAAATTTTCCCCGCCAGCGTATTGCTTGTTCCCTGAGCGCCGCCAATGTACGCCGCGCGCGATGCCGAAACAGCCCCGTCCGGTCCCTGCGCTCTGCGAAGACCGAACTCCATTATCTGCCCTTTACCCGAAGCGAGCCAGATTCGGCGGGTTTTTGTCGCGATCAAACTTTGAAAATTGATAACGTTTAAAATAAGACCTTCGATTATCTGACATTCAATAAGATTGCCTTCCGCCCGTATTAACGGTTCTTGCGGAAAAATAACTGTTCCCTCGTCCATTGCCCAAAGAGAGCCGTTAAAACGGAAAGTTTTTAGATAATCGGTAAAACCGTTTTCAAAAACACCCAAACCTTTTAGAAAGGCAATGTCATCTTCTGAAAATTTAAAATTGACCAGCTTTTCAAGAAGAACGCCAAGCCCCGCAAAAATTGAGTAACCGCCTGAAAAAGGCTGCTGACGGAAAAACATCTCGAATACGACGGCTTCGTCGCGGTTATTTTTCCAGTAACCTTGAGCCATTGTGAGTGAATAAAAATCCGTGAAAAGAGCGGAATTATCCGTCATAGTAATTTTTATTTTAAACTATTCAGGATTTCTTTGGAAGAGATGAATTTAACACCCGCGTTCTTCATGTCTGTTACGGCTTTTTCCACGGAGCCTTCCGGGAAGCCGACTCCGCGCACGGCATCCTCGGCGATAACTGTGTCAAAGCCTAAGTTTTTGCAATCCATTGCGCTGAAAAACACGCAGTAATCGGTGGCAATGCCGCCCATAATGACTGTTTCTATGCCAAGACCGCGCAGGTAGCTTTCAAGTCCTGTTTTGGTTTTTTTGTCATTCTCAAAAAACGCCGAATAGGAATCAATGTCTTTGTGAAAACCTTTGCGGACAATCAATGAAATGGGTTTAAGATCAAGGTCTTTGTGAAAATCGGCGCCTTTAGTTCCCTGAACGCAGTGGTCGGGCCAGAGAACTTGTCCTTTAACAAGGGGAGTGTCGATAACATCGCCTGATTTTTTGCCGTTATGCGACGAAGCGAAAGAAATATGCCCCGTACCGTGCCAGTCCTGAGTGGCGACAACTCGACCGCCTTTTTCGGCAAGAGAGCGGGATATCGCGTTCAGCGGAGAAACAACAGCGTCTCCGTCGTTCACCGCCAACGCGCCGCCTGGACAGAAGTCATTCTGCACATCAATAATTAAAAGTAAAGTTTTCGTATACTCTAAAATCATATTCCCCTGCCTTTTTTTAACCACGAACCACACGAACCAATACGAACAACGACAAGATATGTACTAAAAGTTCGCGGTGTTCGTGTGGTTCGTGGTAGAATTCACATTATTCCTTAAACACGCCAATCTTGCGGAATTTCTGATACCGTTTTTCAGGCAAACCTTTAAAGTCTTCCTTAATCAATTTATTCACGGTTTCTACAAGGAACTCTTTAATATTTTTCGCCGTAAGAGCGATGTCCTTTGCCGCTCCCCCGTCCGGCTCCGCGATAATTTGATCGCAGACTCCAAAACGTTTCAGATCTTCCGCCGTGATTTTCATCAATTCAGCGGCTTCCCTTTCCCTTGAGCCGTCTTTCCATAAAATTGAGGCGAAACCTTTCGGCGAAATTACCGAATAAAGAGCGTTTTCAAGCATGGCAAGCTCATCGCAAACGCCAAGAGCGAGCGCTCCGCCTGATCCGCCTTCGCCCAGAACTACGGAAATAACGGGCGTTTTAAGCATCATAAAATCATGAAGACTGCGAGCAATCGCTTCACCCTGCCCTCTCTCTTCCGCGCCTACGCCGCAGTAAGCTCCGGGAGTGTCAATAAAACAAATAATAGGGCGTTTAAATTTTTCCGCCTGCTTCGCAAGGCGCATAGATTTTCTGTACCCTTCAGGGTGAGGCATGGAAAAGTTAATCTTTTGCAGAGTCTCAATATCTTTCGCTCTTACCTGTGAAATTACAGTAACTGGAATGTCACCTAACAAGCAGATGCCGCTTAATACTGCCGGGTCGTCGCTGAAATAGCGGTCGCCGTGAAACTCTATAAAATCATTAAAAACCAGCGGAATATAGTCATTAATAGTGGGACGACCAAGATTTTTAAGAAGGTCTAGTTTTTGTTGCATATTCAAAGCCATTACTTTCCTCCTTTGTAGCCGTGTAATCTGATAATATGCGCAAGTTCCTGCGGCATATCTTTGCGGTGGATAACCGCGTCGATAAATCCGTGTTCATAGACAAATTCCGAAGTTTGGAATCTGTCCGGCAAAACCGCTCCGATTGTATCCTGTATGACGCGTTTTCCCGCGAAACCAAGAGTAACTCCCGGCTCGGCGAGAATAATGTCGCCTAACATCGCGAAAGACGCCGTAACGCCGCCTGTGGTTGGGTCTGTAATTACGCTAATATAAAGTCCGCCCGCTTCCGTGTGTCTTGCGACAGCGCCTGATGTTTTCGCCATCTGCATAAGGGAGATAATCCCCTCCTGCATACGCGCTCCGCCCGACGCTGAAAAAATAATCACAGGCAATTTATTCGCCGTAGCGTATTCAATCGCCCTTGTAATTTTTTCGCCCACAACACTGCCCATACTTGCCATCATAAAACGGCTATCCATTATACCGATGACGCAAGGATATCCTTTTATGGTACAACTACCCGTAACGACAGCCTCGCCTGTTTCGCATTTTTTCTGTAATTCATTAATTTTATCTTCGTATTCCGGGAAGTCGATCGGATTAGCCGACCTCATTCTTGAATCGAACTCGTTAAAACTCCCCTCATCTACGGTAATTTTCAGCCTTTGCTGCCAGCCCAGTCTGGAATGATTACCGCATTTCTCGCAAACCCCCAAAGGGTCGGATATAGAGGCTTGACACTGGGAACAAATTAATTCAGCCATATTAAGGTAGATTAGACAAATTTTCCCAAATTGTCAAGTTGATTTTTTTCGTATTTTAAGGGAAAATAAACGGTAACTTGACACAGGCAGATATTTTTGGCACATTAAAAAAGGCAAAGAAAAAAAGGCTATAGACAGTTCCCTTTGGGAACTCAAGTTCTTTTCAAGAACCTGACGTTTTTTTGAAGCGGCGCTGTCGCACACCTAAAGGTGTGCTTGCATTTAAAGTCCGGGATTACATTTTTGGCGCCTGGGCTGGTTGATTTTTTTGGTTGGGGCTACCGCTTAACGCGGTGCTTTTATCTAGCCGTCTTAGCTCACCTGGTAGAGCACTTGACTTGTAATCATGAGGTATCCGGTTCGATTCCGGAAGACGGCTTTTGTTTACCCCTTATGCCATAAGGATTTAACTGAATATTTAGAAATCAAAATCCATTTTTTCCGCTTATTTTTCAGTCATTATTTAATTTTTGCAAGCATCTTTTTCAATTTATCATCAAAAGTAATTATTTCATTATTCTCAACTTCAGCGTATCCAGCTAAAATACAATCCACAAAATCAAGGGGGGTTTGCCCAAAATATTCAAGACCGTGTAATACTACTTCTCTTTGTAATAAAAAACATTTGCGTCAATTTTTTTCATATTTCTTTTGAACAGCCCGTTCCCAAGTTCCCTCTTCACCGGGAATTTTAGAAGGGTCAGCAAAACGATTAAGGCAACCAAAAGCCGAACTCATTGAAACGGTTTTTTTTGTTTCGGGGGTAATAATTAATTCCACCCTTGCCCTGCCCACAGGCAAATCAACAGGTAACGTCAATTCGAGACGATGATCGGGTAAAATCTCTACAGTTTGTTCTATGGTCATTAGTTAAGTATAAAGGATTACAAACTTTTGTCAAATGTTATTAATAATCCTTCAAAAATTCACACCTAAATATGTTACATCCAGCCTACCGCTTACAAAATGCAAAAATCTTTTCCGTAAAATCTTTTAAAATTCTCTCAAAATATCGCTTTATTGTCCAAGTTGTTATTATAAAAACCGCTTATTTTTATTGACTCAAGACCTTTTTCTTTTTACATTTCTTTTTATGAAAAACATTCGCACCGTATTTTTTATCACCTTTTTTATTATCGTGCTGGGAATTCTCGTCATTTTACCGGTTTCCCTTAAAGTCCAAATAATAACCTCCTCCGTAATTTTTATCTGCGTAATAATTCTCATTCTTTCGTATTTTAAAGCAGACAAAACCCGCTCCCCTTATTGATTTTTTTTAACTTACTGTTATAATTTTAATATAATTATATTTTGTGTTATATTGCTTGCGGGAACCATCAGAGTATTTTTCCCGCAAATATTCGATTCCGGAAGATGGCTTTTTGTTAAACCATAAGGAATTCCCGGCAAATCATTCAATTCAGGCATAGAATTTATTAATCCGGTTTGATAAAATGTAAATTAGGATAAATTATGGTTACTTTTAAAGAAAAACCAAAAGCCGTTGAACACGATAAAAATCTCATGCTTGTATATGCGGTTGAAGGGTATTCTCAACGGCACAATCTGCCTGAAAAAGATGTATTAGCTCTCTTTAAAAATACGGTATTTGTAAATTAATCCGCGATAATTATAACGCCCTTCATACCCAAGATTTTGATGAATGTATCTCATTTGCCGAAGATGTTTTATTATGGAAACAAAACTAACTTTATATCATGGCTCAAATAAAGATTTTGACGTGGTAGACCTTTCAATGTCAAAAGACAAACGTGATTTTGTTTCTTAGTTATTGCAACTAAATAATTATTTTCCATAAGTACTTTTATAATTTTATCGGTCTCTTCTTTACTTAATAACATACTGTGGTTTTAACGGACATCATTTCATAAATGCAACTTATATGTTACAACACGTCAAGATATTTTTAAAAGTCGTTCAGATGCCCTTGTAATCATGAGGTATCCGGTTCGATTCCGGAAGACGGCTTTAATTCGCAAAAATTTTTTAACCACGAACCAACGAGAACGCAAAAAATTTTTTCTTGACAAAAACCGAAAGATAATAATAAAATACCTAATAAGGAGTAAAATTATGGGCGAGAAACAGGAAGGATCGTATTTTGACGGAGGGTTCTGGGCATTGGTCGGATGGTCTATACTTGGCGGGATTGTGTGTACAATTACGATAGGTATAGCATTTCCGTGGGTTTATTGTTGGTTTGTTCGTTGGCGGACAGACCACACTGTTGTCGATGGAAAACGTTTGCAATTCAATGGCACGGGAGGGTCGCTGTTTGTACATTATATTCTTCGAGGATGGTTGTTAGGTTTAATCTTAACCCCGCTGACATTAGGTCTTTATACGATTTATTATTTCTGTGTTTCTTTAAAGAAATGGGAAATAAAAAACACTAACTTCAGTAGTTAATTTGTAAGGCTTAACGGTCGCGCTTGAGCGACCAGCATCACTTTTCCGTAATGCCGTCAAGATATTGGCGGCATTAAATTTAATGTAAGGACGACAAGCTTAGAAGTAAACGTTCATGTGGTTTGTGGTAAATTTTATCAGTAAAAAATCTCTTTTTATGAACCGTGGAAGGATCGAACTTCCGACCCGCAGATTAAGAGTCTGCTGCTCTACCAGCTGAGCTAACGGTCCAAACATGCAATTATACTATCAAAATGTTAAAATCTGGTCAATTATCCCCTTTCCTTCACATTGACATAAACACTATATATCTATAAACTGTCTAAATAGCTCGCTAATTATGTAATAAATAGCGTAAAAGCGAGAGTGGGAACAATTAACCGCACCCCGTTTAAGGGGTGTAGATGAAAAAACCCAATCGTTCCGGCGCCGAACAGCTCCTACACGACGAATAAAATGAGGCTGGCTTTAGCCAGCCGTCCGCGCCGCGGTCAGAGCGAGGTATGTACCATTCTTTTTTTATGTTATAAAATAGCATAAGTAAGCGAGAGTGGTGGAATTGGCAGACACGCCAGACTTAGGATCTGGTGCCGCAGGCATAAGGGTTCAAGTCCCTTCTCTCGCAAGAATTATTAAAGTATAGAGGAAAATTGTGGCTATTACAAAAGAATTAAAACGGCTTGAAAAATCAAATGTATCCTTAAGCGTTACTGTCCCCAAAGAAGACGTGCGCTCTCGTTATAATGAGATGATAGGGGAATATACCAAAGAAATGCAGCTTCCGGGCTTCCGCAAGGGAAAAGTCCCGCGGGAAGTGCTGGAACGCAAATTCGGCGACGCCTTAAAGGACGACGCTTTGGGGCGGGTTATGGAATCAGCCTTGCAGGAAATCTTTAAAGACGAAAACCTGCCCCGCAATGAAAAACCCCTGCCCTATTCCACCCCGGAACTTCATAGCAAACCGGAATTTGATCTCGACAAAGACCTTCAATTTACTGTAACTTACGACGTTCTGCCGGAAGTTAAAATCGGTCAGTGGAAGGGGTTAAATGTTGAATACCCTTACGCGGAAGTCGAGGAAAAAGATATCAATAAAGAACTCGAGGAAATCCGCGAAAGAAACGCCGTCGTCATGGATAGGGACGACAGCGCAACGGCGAGAAACGGCGATGTCGTTACCATCGACTACCAAATCTACGATGAAGACGGCGAAGCAAAACCTGATATGCAACGCAAGGATTTTGTTTTTACACTCGGTCCGGGAACTAATGTTTACAAATTCGACGAAGATATAATCGGAATGAAAAAAGGCGAAACAAAAGAATTTACAAAAACATTTGATAAAGACAATCATGATACTTTGCTTGCCGGCAGTTCAAGAAAGGTTCAACTAAAACTTAACGCGCTCAAAGAGAAAAAACTTCCGGAGCTTGACGACGATTTGGCTCAGGATGTTGATGAAAAGTTTAAAACTCTTGATGATCTTAAAAACAGCATAAAAGATAAATTGACCAAAAATCTGGAATACCGTCTGCGGGAAAGAAAGCTAAGCGAGCTTTTGAAGAAAATTATGGAAAATACGCCCGTTGTCTTGCCCGAATCCATGATTAAAGCGGAAGTTGAGGGACGCTGGCGCAGGCTTGCCCGCTACTACAACATGAACGCGGAAACAATCGCCCAGATGATGAGCGGTGAAGAAAAGAGCAAAGAATGGCGCGACGCGGCGGAAAAAGCGCTTCACTCAAGATTGATAATCGAAACATTAATGGAAGAGCAAAAAGTCGATGTTTCAGACAATGATGTAGAAGAAGAATTTAAGTCGATTGCCGCGGCAAACGGAGCCGATATCGAAGAAGTTAAAAAGCATTATAACGAGGAAGCGATTTTCTACTTAAAAGAAGATATCAGAGAAAAGAAAATTACAGACATGATGTTTGCGGAAAACAACTTAAAACAAGGGAAAAAGGAGAATTATCTGGATTTTATCTCAGATAATGGTTAAATTTAAAGTATGAGTACAAAAATGAGTAGTCTGGTTCCAATCGTAGTTGAACAAACAGGAACGTTTGAACGTTCCTACGATATTTTTTCCCGGCTTTTAAAAGACCGTATCATCTTCTTGGACGGGGAGATAAACGACATATCCGCCGATCTTGTCGTAGCCCAGCTTTTGTTTCTGGACGGTCAGGATATCGAAAAGGACATCAATCTCTACATAAATTCTCCCGGCGGTTCCGTTACCGCCGCCCTCGCCATTTACGACACTATTCAATATATAAAATCTAACGTTCAGACAATTTGCCTTGGGCAGGCGGCGAGCATGGCGGCGCTTATTTTGACGGCGGGCGCTGTCGGAAAGCGGATGGTTCTTCCGTCCTCAAGAGTGCTTATTCATCAGCCGTGGGGCGGCGCTCAGGGGCAGGCGCGGGACATCGGTATTCAATCAAAAGAAATTGTCCGTCTTAAAAAATTAATAATCGAATATTTTGCCAAACACACAGGAAAATCAATAAGTAAAATCGCTTCGGATTTGGAAAGAGACTTTTTTATGTCCGCTCATGACGCGGTTGAGTACGGTATAGCCGACTCTATATTAACGAGGGAAAAAAATGGCAAAGCTTCGTAACGGACCCGAAGTATTTGAAAGGGTCTGCTCTTTCTGCGGAAAAAGCGCCGACATGGCGCGCAGGTTAATCGCCGGTCCTAACGATGTTTTTATCTGCGATGAATGTATAGAAGTCTGCCGAAAAATTTTAAGCGAGGAGGAGCATGAGCTTACTTCGCATTTCACAGGCGACATTCCGACTCCTCAGGAAATAAAAGCATACCTCGATCTTTTTATCATCGGACAGGAGAACGCGAAAAAAGCGCTCTCCGTCGCCGTTTACAATCACTACAAAAGAATTGCAAACCCTTCAAAAGAAAACGAAGAAGTTGAAATTGAAAAATCCAACGTTTTGTTAATCGGTCCTACGGGAACCGGCAAAACATTACTCGCAAAAATATTGGCGAAAAAATTAAAAGTTCCGTTTGCCATTGTGGATGCCACAACTCTTACGGAAGCCGGTTATGTCGGCGAAGACGTGGAAAACATTCTTCTTAAACTGATACAGAGCGCGGGCGGCAATATCTCCGCCGCGGAAAGGGGTATTGTTTATATTGATGAAATCGACAAGATTGCTCGTAAGGGCGAAAATATTTCCATTACCCGCGACGTTTCAGGCGAGGGCGTTCAACAGGCGCTTTTAAAAATAATTGAGGGGACTGTAGCCTCTGTTCCGCCGCAGGGAGGCAGAAAACATCCCAATCAGGAAATGATACGGATTGACACCACAAATATTCTTTTTATTTGCGGCGGAGCTTTTGTAGGACTGGATAAATTAATCGCTCAGCGTGTCGTCAATCATCCGCTTGGTTTTGGAGCGGATACCGGCGGCGGAGAAAAATCTTTAAGAGAACTTTACGATGCCATGCATCCCGACGATTTAATCCGCTTCGGCATGATTCCCGAATTTATCGGAAGGCTTCCCATTACCGTCGGTCTTGAAGAATTAAGACTCGAAGATTTAAAACGCATCATCACGGAGCCGCGCAACGCTATTGTGCGCCAGTATCAGGCGTCGCTGGCTTATGACAATGTAAAACTTGAGTTTACAGAGAAGGCAATCGACGCGATAGCGGACAAGGCGATTAAACAAAAAACAGGCGCGCGCGGTTTAAGGGCGATTGTCGAAAAACTTATGACTGATATTATGTTCGATATTCCTTCGATACCGGGCGATAAAAAAATAATAATTTCTCAGGATACAGTTGAAAAATCAGAGCCGCCGCAGATAATATATCTGGAGCAGAAGCAAAAGAGCGCATAACGCCGTGAAAAAAACAGCAGGAGAAAAAAAAAGGGGATCGCCGTTCGGGTTCTTGTCCCGGAAAAAAGACAAGGGCGCTTTATTTTACGATTATTCGGGAGCGGAAGAACTTTCCGACGAAGACTTTCCCCTTCTGCCGTTAAGAGACCTTGTAATTTTTCCGCAGACAGTGGTTCCCATTTTCATCACATACAAACCAGGCATTGCCGCGTTAGACGAGGCGTTAAAAAGGGATAACCGTTTATTCGCCGCGTGTTTAAAAAAGAACGAGCTTCGCCTCTCCTCCGATGAGCCTTACGCCATCGGCACTGTGGTAAGAATCATATCGCACTTAAAACTTCCCGATAACACTTTCCGCGTTGTGTTTCAATGCGAATACCGGGGGACAATCCTTTCCATAAACTCGCATCAAAATTATTCAATGGTAAGAGTGGAGCCGATTAGAACAATCGGGTTAAGCGATCCTTTAAGTCCCGAAGATTTAGGTTTAATGCGGAGCGTCCAAAAATCATTTACCCAATACGCCGAATATTCAGGCAGAATAGGTCCCGACACTCTTACCGCCATTGAAAAAGCGGAAGACCCGGAACGGTTGGCGAATCTTGTGTGCAACGCGGTGTATGTAAAATCAGAGAAAAAAATCGAGTTGTTGGGCTACGGCGATACAAGGGAGAGATTTCTTTCGATACTTGAAATGCTGGAAAAAGAAAATGAAATTTACGGTATTCAAAAAAATATTTCCGGCAAGGTCAGAAGGCGGATGGATAAACGCCACCGCGAATATATCCTTAACGAGCAGTTACGCGAAATTAACAAAGAGCTTGGCAAGGATAAAATAGAAGACGAGTTTGCCATTCTTGAAAAAAGAATTATGGAGAAAAATCCGCCTAAGGAAGTTAAGGAAAAAACGGAAAAAGAGATAAAAAGGTTAAGGAAACTCCAGCCTCTTTCCCCTGAGGCGGCTGTTTTACGCGGTTACCTTGAATGGATAGCCGATCTTCCGTGGAGCAATTTTACAACAGATTCCGTTGACCTTGCCGAAGCGGAAAAAATCCTTGATGAAGATCACTTTGGCATGAAGAAAGCCAAAGACCGGATAATTGAATTTATAGCTGTGCGGCAGTTACTTGCCGATGAAATTAACAGAAGCGAAACTCTTAAAGACAATGCCTTAAAAGACGATGACATAAAAGATACCGTTATTAAAGACGAAACGATTAAAGAGGATACTCCTTTAGATATGTCTAAAGATGTTGCGATAAAAAGCGAACCTGTTAAAATTGAAACTAAAACACCTGTTCCCAGTTCGGTAAAGGGACCAATTCTCTGCTTTGTGGGACCGCCCGGAACGGGAAAAACGAGTCTTGGGAAATCTGTCGCGCGCGCCCTTGGAAGAAATTTTGTGCGTATTTCATTGGGCGGCGTGCGCGATGAAGCGGAAATACGCGGTCACCGTAAAACTTATGTGGGCGCTCTGCCCGGTAAAATTATTCAGTCCATGTGCAAGGCGGGCACAACTAACCCCGTTTTTTTGTTAGACGAAATTGACAAACTTTCCAGCGATTTCCGAGGAGACCCGGCATCCGCCTTGCTGGAAGTGCTTGACCCCGAACAAAACTCAACCTTTGTAGATCACTATCTTGAAGTCCAATACGATCTTTCCAAAGTTATGTTTTTAACTACGGCAAATTCTCTGCACTCCATTCCGTACCCCCTGCTCGACCGCATGGAAATAATCGAAGTCCCCGGTTACGGCGAAAATGAAAAATTAAGCATAGCGAAACAATTTTTAGTGCCGAAAGGGTTACGCGAAAACGGATTATCCTCCGCAAAAATAACATTCAGGGACGACACGATAAAAAACATTATCCGTTTTTGGACAATGGAATCGGGAGTGCGTAACCTTGAACGCGAAACGGCGCGGTGTATCAGGCGCATAGCAAGAGACGCGGTAAACAAAGGTTACGGAAAAGACAAGGCTGTATCGGAATTTAATAAAATCATAACGCCGGCAAACTTGGAAAAATTACTCGGAAAGAAAAAATACAAACGGGACGTTGTTTACAGGGAAGCGCGAGTAGGCGTAACATACGGGCTTGCGTGGACAGAAACAGGCGGAACAATTCTGCCTGTCGAAACAATCCGTTACGCCGGAAGCGGAGAACTTCTTATAACCGGAAATCTAGGCGACGTAATGAAAGAAAGCGCGCGTATCGCTCTTTCTTACTTGCGCAGTACCGGGAACAAATATAATTTTATCGCCAAAGATTTGTTAAAATCCGATTTCCACATACACGTTCCCGAAGGCGCAATCCCCAAAGACGGACCTTCCGCCGGCGTTACTCTCGCCTCGTCTCTGCTCTCTACCCTCTGCAAAGTTCCGCCGCGTCCGTGTATCGCCATGACAGGCGAGCTTACCCTCACAGGCAGGATTCTCCCCATCGGCGGATTAAAAGAAAAAGTACTTGCCGCTATCAGAAACGGCATGGAAACGGTACTCCTTCCCAAAGACAACACGGAAGACTGGAACGAGCTTGATAAAGACATACGCTCATGCATAAAAGTCGAGTTCGCCGAGACAGCCGCCGATGTGTTTAACTTGCTGTTTGATAAGAAGATAATAAAAAAATAACTTGTTTTTACCTTATATTTCTGCAATAATATACCTATGAAATACGATGTAATTTTAGCCGGTGTCGGCGGACAGGGCGTTCTTTCTGTCGCTTCGATTATCGCCCAAGCGGCTATGAACGAAGGGTTTGAAGTGCGCCAGAGCGAAGTGCACGGCATGGCGCAAAGAGGGGGGGCGGTTCTTTCTTCCCTGCGTATCTCCAAAAAGAAAATTTCAAGCGACCTTGTGCCCAAAGGCGGCGCGGATTTAATAATTTCCATGGAACCGCTTGAAAGCCTGCGTTATGTGTCATATCTTAAACCGGACGGTATTCTTGTTACCGCCGCCGAGCCTTTTAACAACATCGCGAATTATCCCGATATTAACGGCGTTCATTCCACAGTTAAGAAACTGCCGAAATGGCGGATTATTCAGGCGGCTGCTCTGGCAAAAGAAGCCGGTCTTGCAAAAACTGTAAATACGGTTATGGTGGGAGCGGCTTCGTGCTTCCTTCCGCTACAAGCCGACAGCCTTGAAAAAACAATTACCGAGGTATTTTCCAAGAAAGACGAAAAAACAGCGCAGGCAAACGCCAAGGCTTTCAAACTTGGGCAGACTGCCTGTAAAACAGTTGGAAATGCCTGACATGAACTTTCAATACTGGCAGCCTGAAATTGAGAAAATGCCCCGTGAGCAGCTTGAAGGGTTGCAGTTAACAAAACTAAAAACCGAAATTGGCTATGCCCTGCGTACAACTTTTTACAAAGAGCGTCTTGCGAAAGCAGGGATAAAAAGCGCTGATGACATCAAGTCGCTTGCCGATCTTAAAAAAATTCCTTTTACTTCAAAAAACGATCTACGGGACGGCTTCCCCTACGGATTCTTAAGTATTCCAAATGAAGAAGTTGTGCGTCTCCACGCTTCAAGCGGCACTACGGGTATTCCGACGACAATTTATTTTAACAAGGACGACATTAAACAGTGGGCGAATTATATGGCGCGCTGTATTTACGGAACAGGCTGTACCAAAAGCGACGTTTTCCAAAATATGATAACTTACGGTCTTTTCACAGGCGGACTGGGTATGCATCAGGGCGGCGAAGAAGTGGGAATGCTTGTCATTCCTGCCGGAGCCGGAAACACAGCCAGACAGTTCAGAATGATGCAGGATTACGGAACGACTGTGTTACACGCCACGCCGAGTTTCCTTCTGCACCTTGAAACAAAAATGAAAGAAGCGAACGTTTCACGGGAAAGCCTTTCCCTAAAACGCGCGTTCGCCGGAGCGGAGCCATACTCCGAAGACACACGGCGGCGAATTGAAGCGTTATTAAAAATCGACGTATTTAATTCTTACGGTCTTTCGGAAATGAACGGTCCCGGCGTCGCCTTTGAGTGCCAATGCAAGGACGGACTCCACATCTGGGAAGACGGATACATCGCGGAGATTGTCAATCCCGATACTCTTGAACCTGTCAAAGAGGGCGAAACGGGTGAGCTTGTTCTTACAATCCTCTGCCGTGAAGCCACGCCTATTTTGCGTTACCGCACAAGAGACCTTACCTCTTTTTACACGGAGCCGTGCAAATGCGGAAGAACCCACCGCAGGCTTCATCGCATAACGGGGCGCAGCGACGATATGCTTATCATCAACGGGGTAAACGTCTTCCCCAGCCAGATTGAGGAAGTGATCATGGGCATGAAGGAAGTGGGCAATAATTACCTTATCGTCGTGGAAAAAGACGGCGTTCTGGACAGACTGACTGTAAAAACCGAAGTGAGCCCCGACACTTTCATGGACGACACACGCCCCTTAAACGCGCTTAAAGAAAAAATTAAGGAAACACTGCAAGCGTCAATTTCAATCAGCCCGAGAGTGGAACTGCACGAAAGCGGCAGTCTGCCGATCTCCGAAGGAAAAGCGGTAAGAGTGCAGGATACAAGACCGAAAGATGTGTAATGGTTAAGGGATTTTTGTCTATTTTGTTCTGTAGGGGGCGCTAGCATTTCCCAGTTTGTACCCGTCCACCTGTAACCCCTCTAAAAAACGCCAATATCCGGTTTACTCCAGTATTTTATCAATTTCCCTGTCTACAGCGGATAGTATCCTTTTCTTTAACATAACCTTTTGTTTTCCCGTCGGATAATTGATTTTTGGCTCAAAAAGCTCCAAAGGGTCAACATCCAAGGCTTCCGCTATTCTTTCTATGGTAGAAAGTTTTGGGACATTTCGATAAATTTCCATTAAACCGATATAACTGGTATTAATATCACATTTTTCCGCCAGTTTTTCCTGTGAAATTCCCTTTTCTTGAGGAGCTTATTTTTATGCAACGTTTGGACTTGAATCAAAATGGTATACACTAGATGAGTTCGCAGCAATTTCAGGGGCAGAGGATTTCTATTATGAAGCACAAACATATCCATATTCTGTAAGCGGCAACAAACTTACTATGTCTGGAATGACCCTTACTAAAAAATAATTTTACCACGAACATCACGAACTTTTAGCACATATCTTGTCGTTGTTCGTGTTGGTTCGTGGTAAAATTCTTCGCTTTTCACTTAGTAATAAGATGTGAAAGCAACAAAATCGCCGCAAAAAGCGCAATAAAAGCCGCCGCGTACGTCCAGAAAGGCAGAGGCTCGGACGCATGGTGTTTTCTTGCTTTTTGCGGCTTTTTGGCGCGGATTTTTGACGGTTTTGAGGACTGCGGAGGCGCTGAATAGCCGCACATCGGACAGCCGTTTTTGAACATCCTGTCATTGCCCGAATAACCGCAAGCCGGACACCTTATGGAAGCGAAAATCCGTCCGCAGTAGGGGCATTTTTTAACTTCGTCCCCTACTTCGTTTCCGCAATGATCACAAAAAAAACGCGGTTTCTTTTTCAAAACAAACCCCTAACATACAAATAATTTTTGAGTAACAGGAAACCTCAAAAGCCGATGGTTTTCGGAGGTTTCCTTTATGTAATTATCGGTATTTTTTCACGCCTGGCATGAAGTCGAAGCGCCTTTTTTCGGACACTCACTGCACGGGGAAGACACCGCAGGCGTTGACTGGGAACTTTCGCTTTTTGGGGATTTTTTGTCGGGAGAAGGTTTTGAGGCGGCTGCGGTTGTACTTTTACCTTTGTCGGTAACATAGAAACCCGAGCCTTTGAAAATTACGCCTGCTCCGCCGAAAATGAGGCGGCGGACTTCACTGCCGCATTTCGGACATTCTTTCAGAGGCTGATCAGTCATAGACTGAAAAACTTCAAAAGTGTGAGAACAGCTTTTACATTCATATTCATAAGTCGGCATGGTTATTTTAAATATAACAAAAATATCGATTTACTTCAATAGGCGCGGGAAAGAACGCAGCCCCGAAAATAATTATATTTAAAAACAAAGAATTATAACAATTATCATAGAATCGATAAGTAACGGAACTATACATTTTACACAAGGGGATAAATATGAAAATCAGTTTTAAACTTATGTCGATTATGACCGCGCTTGGCTTGTTCGCTATCGCCGCCGTCTCCGTTACTTTGCTTGTCCGTTCCCGAAGCACTATTCTAAAACTTTCGGAAGAATACGCCGTCAGTATGGCAAACGACTCCGCCGCCGACGTTACAAATTTTGTTGACGCTTACATGCACAGGGTGGAAACTATCGCTACTGTTATGGAACAGTACCGTTATATGATAATTGCTAATCGCCGTACTTTTTTTAATTTTATACTTGACGGCATGACTAGGGAAAACCCGGATATTATCGCGGCATGGTGCGTATGGGAACCCGACGTTTTGGAAGGCGATGATAAACAATTCATGGGAACAAAAGGAACAAGCGTAACCGGACGTTTCGCTCCCTACTATTATTGGGATAACGGGACGGTCAAATTGAGCGTTCTGGAAGATTTTGAAGACCCTGCGTATCTTATACCGTTAAAAACAGCGCTTCCGACACTTATGGACCCATACGAGTACGATGTGGGCGGAAAGACATCATTTATAACAACAGTTGCCTACCCTATACTCAACAACGGCAGGGTTATGGGGGTTGTAGGTTTTGATCTTCCCCTAACGGATATTCAAAGTATTTCCCAAACCCAAAAGCCTTTCCCCGATTCTGTAACCGCCGTATTCAGCAACACAGGAATTGTAATCGCGCACTTTGATGAAAGCCGTGTCGGTCAAAATATAAAAGATACCGAAGTCGATATGGCAGGCAAATATATGAATAGTTTTATGAACGCGGTAAAAACGGGGAAAAATTTATCTTTTTCCAATTACATAAAAGAAATAGGAAGGGAAATGAGAATATTTATCGTTCCCATTACTTTTGGAGAAACGAAACTCACATGGAGTTACGCTATAGCCGTTATGAAAGATGTGGTAATGGCTCCTGTCTATAAAATGATTTTCATAACTATACTGATAAGCGCGCTTGTTTTGGGTATTGTTATTACCGCCGCGGTATTTCTGTCCCGTTCCATAAGCAAGCCCATTGTTAAAGCGGCTGACACTTTAAAAGATATTTCCGAAGGCGAGGGTGATCTTACGCGGAGCATTGCCGTCAATTCAAAGGACGAGATTGGGAATCTTGCTCTGTACTTCAACAAAACGCTGGAAAAAATCAGAAATCTTGTCATAGCTATAAAAAAAGAAGCCGGAAATCTTAACAACACGGGTAACGAGCTTGCAAGCAACATGACGGAAACAGCCGCGGCGATTAATGAGATTAACGCGAACATTCAAAGTATGAAAGGACGCGTTATGAACCAGAGCGCGAGCGTAAGCGAAACACACGCGACTATGGAACAGGTTGTATCGAACATCAACAAACTTAACAATCATGTTGGAAACCAGAGTAACAATATATCGCAGGCATCGTCCGCCATAGAGGAAATGGTAGCCAATATTCATTCGGTTACCGAAACTCTTGTAAAAAACACCGACAATGTAAAAACTTTGAAGGACGCGTCGGAAGCCGGCAGAAACGGCTTGGAAGAAATGGCAAGCGATATTCAGGAGATAGCCTCTGAATCCGAAGGACTCATGGAAATCAATTCCGTTATGGAAAACATAGCGAGCCAAACCAATCTTCTTTCGATGAACGCGGCTATCGAAGCGGCTCACGCCGGAGACGCCGGCAGGGGTTTTGCTGTAGTAGCGGACGAAATACGCAAGTTAGCTGAAAATTCGAGCGAACAGTCCAAAATTATCGGCAGTATCCTAAAGAAGATAAAAAATTCGATAGACAAAGTAATTCTTTCCACCGCTAACGTGAACAGAAAATTTGAAGCGATTGACTCCAACATAAGAATAGTATCCGAGCAGGAAGAAAACATTTTAAACTCGATGGAAGAACAAGGCAAGGGCAGCAAGCAGATACTTGACGTTGTCAGCAATGTGAATGATATCACAAGGCAGGTAAAGAGCGGCTCCAATGAAATGCTTGAAGGCGCAAATGAAGTAATACAAGAAAGCAACAATCTGGAGAAAACAACGCAGGAAATAACCGGAGGCATGAACGAAATGGCTTCCGGCGCGGATCAGATAAACACCGCAGTAAATCATGTTAACGAAATAAGCTCCAAAAACCGCGAAGGAATTGACACGCTGATACGCGAGGTGTCACGGTTTAAGGTATAGAGGGGAGCCTAACGGCGTTTGTATAGATTGGGACTTGTTGGCGAAAGTTCTCTTTTGTCAACAAGTCTTTTATGACGCACATTTTTCGGAAAGGTACGCAGAACCTATGTCATACAAATATTCAGGAGCAA